>Ga0079224_100000619_pt1 | contig 35888 bp, 30 predicted proteins | sample Stecom2015_FD_80414 | JGI IMG/M metagenome (GOLD analysis project Ga0079224, IMG submission 80414) | Agricultural soil microbial communities from Utah to study Nitrogen management - Steer compost 2015 | ecosystem: Environmental > Terrestrial > Soil > Agricultural land | place: USA: Utah... | reverse complement strand
TTTTCCTTTTTAAAAGCGAGTTCACAGGGTGTCTATGTCAGGCAATTCGCAGAAATCACGTTTGAAAGACCTCATCGCACGAGGCAAGGAACAAGGTTACCTGACTTACGCCGAGGTAAACGATCACCTCCCGGAAGATATCGCAGATCCGGATCAGGTTGAAGACATTATCCGGATGATCAACGACATGGGTATCCAGGTGTGCGAAGAGACACCAGACGCGGATACCCTGCTGATGACCGAAGGTGACTCCACTGCCGACGAGGCTGCCGCCGCCGAAGCCGCCGCCGCTCTTGCTGCCGTAGAAACCGACGCTGGCCGCACCACCGACCCGGTGCGCATGTACATGCGCGAAATGGGCACTGTTGAGCTGCTGACCCGGGAAGGCGAAATTGTCATCGCCAAGCGCATTGAGGAAGGCATCCGCGATGTCATGGCGGCTGTAGCACATTTCCCGGGCACCGCGGGCACCGTGATTCAGGCCTACGACCGCATCATCGAGAATGAAGGTCGCATCAGCGACATCGTCACCGGCTTCCTCGACCCGGACGACGCCGAGCCGTTCATGGGTGAAGACACCAGCACCGAAGACACCTCTGCTGATGACAGCGATACCAGCAGCGATGACGACGATGACGACACCTCCAGCGAAGACGACAACGACAACGGGCCAGATCCGGAAGAAACCCGGCTACGCTTCGAGCTGCTGAAAGAGAAGCTGGACGCTGCCGAGAAGGCCCTGGCCAAACACGGCCGCGGACACAAGAAAACCCAGGAAGCCCTGAACGAACTGGGCCAGGTTTTCGCCCCGTTCAAGCTGGCCAACAAGGCGTTTGACGAGCTGGTGAACGTGGTTCGCTCAACCAACGATCTGGTCCGCGAGAATGAACGCGCCATCATGCAGATCTGCGTACGCGACTGCAAAATGCCGCGCAAAGACTTCATCAAGTGGTTCCCGGGCAACGAAACCGATCTGGAGTGGGCCGGCGAAATCGCCGCCACCAAGAAGCCCTATGCGGCTGCGATCGGTGAGCGTGTGGACGAAATCGTTCGCCTGCAGAAGCGCATCCAGAACGTTCAGACCGAAGTGGATCTGGACGTGGCCGACATCAAGGAAATCAACCGCCGGGTGTCTATCGGTGAGGCGAAAGCTCGTCGCGCCAAGAAGGAAATGGTTGAAGCCAACCTGCGTCTGGTTATTTCCATCGCCAAGAAATACACCAACCGCGGCCTGCAGTTCCTCGATCTGATCCAGGAAGGCAACATCGGCCTGATGAAGGCGGTGGACAAGTTCGAGTACCGTCGTGGCTACAAGTTCTCCACCTACGCTACCTGGTGGATCCGGCAGGCCATCACCCGCTCCATCGCGGATCAGGCGCGCACCATCCGGATTCCGGTGCACATGATCGAAACGATCAACAAGCTCAACCGTATCTCCCGTCAGATGCTGCAGGAGATGGGTCGCGAACCCACGCCGGAAGAGCTGGGCGAGCGCATGGACATGCCGGAAGACAAAATCCGCAAGGTGCTGAAGATCGCCAAAGAGCCGATCTCCATGGAAACACCCATTGGTGACGACGAAGACAGCCATCTGGGCGATTTCATCGAAGATATCCAGGCTCTGTCGCCAGTGGATTCCGCCACCGCAGAAGGCCTGCGCGAAGCCACCCGCTCTGTACTGGCCGGGCTGACCGCTCGGGAATCCAAGGTACTGCGCATGCGCTTCGGCATCGAGATGAACACAGACCACACTCTGGAAGAAGTCGGCAAACAGTTCGACGTTACGCGGGAGCGTATCCGTCAGATCGAAGCCAAGGCCCTGCGCAAACTGCGCCACCCTTCCCGCTCCGATCACCTGCGCGGCTTCATCGACGACCAGGGCAACGGTTAATCCGCAAGACAGTAGCGGGCGCCACCCCTCGTGGGTATAATGGCGCCCGTTTTCTTTTCCGGGCCTATAGCTCAGTTGGTTAGAGCAGGGGACTCATAATCCCTTGGTCGCTGGTTCGAGTCCAGCTGGGCCCACCATATTTCAAGCACTTACATCACTTCTACACCCCCTCTCATCGCTAGGTGTCAACCAAACGTCAACGGCGCTTTTTTACTGCTAACCTGCACGATACGATTCTGAGGTTCTGTTATGCTTCCGGGCTGATTTACGGGGGTATCCATGACCGAAATATACAGGGACACACCAATGGCGAAAGCCATTTTCGAAATGTTCGATAACCTGGCTGACTTCCTGGAAGATCGAGGGGCAAAGCCTGGTAGCTGTAAGGCGTACGTTTTCGGCGGGTGTGCTCTCCACCTCCATACTAACGCTCGTGGTAGCAGTGATCTGGATATTGAACTCGAAGCGATGGAGAGGATTTCTCCAGATGAACTGGTCCTTGCCCTGGATGAAGTCTTTTTTGATGATCCGGAAACCGGCCCTTCATCTATCGTATTCGATCCGAATTTCACTCCGACCCTCGCACCGTTGCATGAGGATTACCAGGAAGACGCCATTTGGCTGAACCGAAACGAAGAAGACTCACCGATCTGGGTTTACCTGGTTCAAAAAGTGGACCTGGCTGTTTCGAAACGCGGGCGCTACGGAGACCAGGACATCGATGATATACACACGCTGTTTGACCATGGACTCTCCATCGAAGAGTTCAAATACCGTGCCGAGGAGGCCCGCAAGTACTTTCCCGGCAACCTCGACAGATTGACAGGGAATATCACCCACGTTATAAAAACGTATACAAAGTGATCAACGCGGATATTTCATGAATTCCTTACTTAACGTCGCACACAAAGGACTCGACCGTGTGACAGACCAAGAGGTTGTAAAAGCAGCCCTTGAAGTCTGGCATCAGGGCTATGTCCCGACGCTTTCAGGGTTGCCCCTGGAAGAGCGACGCCTGGCCGGCTATCTGGTTGATCGATTATCCAGATTCAACTGCCTGAGTGCCGAGCAGAAGAAGGAGCTACAAACCGTCGCCTCTGATGCGAAGGCGAACCTTCCTGAGCGTTTGTCCCGGGAACGTGTCGACGGGCTGGCCCAATCCTGGGGGCTCGATCACGATCTCAGGCCGTTTATGAAAGCCCTACTCCCCTTCCAAACCCGACACTATAAGCGCAGCCTCAATAAAGCCTCCGCCTGAAGCGCCCACCAAAGTCCAGATTACTTTTCTCTGCAGCCATATGATATGTATTGGTGCGAGCTCAACTGGCCCACCAGTTCATGCCATCTTGAGCCCCCCGCACTACATCCACAATAGCCCATACCTGCCCCCACCCTATCTGTCACAGAACTTTACACATCCGATTAGGAACTCATATTCTGCCATCGTAATCATATGATTTATCTGCCTTTCCTGATTATGGAACAGGATCTGCTTGTTAGTAGTTACTGGCAAGGACCAATACCGAGCCAACGAAGTAGATTCAGGGATACCCTGGGGAAGGTGACGAATGAAAGTAACCAAGCGGTATTTGAACCTTATCGCCGGCGCCGTGGCTCTGGTCTGGGCGACCGGGTCTATGGCCCTGACGCTAGGGCCCGATGATGCAGATGCAATGTCCAACGACAACAGCGCCCTGAATGCGACCGACGTTGCGAACATCTTTGGCACATCCGATCTCACTTTACTCTACAAACAGGATTTTGGAGGAGGAGAATCAGGCAGCTACGCAGATTTCTACTCTACGTCGTTCGGCAATCTTGACGAAGACAATGAGCCGCATAGTGCGCTGATCACCTGGGACGGACCAGATTACATTATTTGTCCGGAGTGTTATCTCGTAGTGAAGGATGGCGACGAACCTCAGTATCTGTTCAATCTGGCTACCTGGAATGGCCAGGACGTACTGGATCTTCAGGGCTTTTATCCCAATAAAGGCGCCATTTCTCACGTCGCGATCTTTGGCAAGTCCGTTCCTGTACAGGTTCCTGAGCCAGGAACACTGGGCCTGCTGGGCCTTGGCATTCTGGGCATGCTCACGATCAGAAAAAAGTTACAAAAATCCGCCTGAGTGTCGACATTCTTTACATCCTGCCAAAGCTCCCTTCGGGGAGCTTTTTTGTGCCCGTTCACAAAACCGCAAACATTAAGTAACAGAAATACACAGAAGCCTACCTTTTAAGCCCATGAGTTTTCAGCCGTTTTGGGCAATTCTTGAGGTACGTGGTCATACCGACACCCTGTCGTGTCAAAAATGCCAACGTCCCGATCAGACAAGCCCCATACACTTAAACCTGAACAAGCGTACCAGTCCCGAAAGGAATCCCTCGGGACTGAGCACAAAAACAATGAGTGAACGGAGTGTATACATGGTTCTTTCCCCCCGATTCTCAGTACGGGCGGTATCCCTTGCCGTTGCAGCAGTTTCCGCCTCCCTGTCCATGCCCTCCAGTGCCAGCATGGGCAACCTGGGCACCAGTTATGGTGTAATGCCGGTCGATGTGGCCACCGCCCAGTCCCTCTCAATGTTCAACGAGCAGGTTTCTGCCACCTACTACAATCCGGCGGCGCTAACCAAAGATCCTCGTGGCGAGCTTACAGCGGGTATCCTTCATTCCGAACAGGAGCTGCGTTCCGACAATCCCAACGCCAGCGGTGACATTGTCTCCGACTCCCCGAGCCAACACGTTTTGATCGGCATGAAGACCAACCTTGGTTCACTCACCCGGTTCGGGCATCCCATCTATCTCGGTTTTATTGCGGGCGTGGAGAAGTACGGTAAGGAAATGCTGGCGTTCAGTTCAGAAACCAGCGAAAGCGGACAGTTCCTCCAGTACGGGAAAGAGCCTTTGTTCCTTAACATCGGTGGTGCAACTCCGATCTGGCGCGGTATTTCCGCAGGCGCCTCGGTTCGGGTAACGCTCGAAGCGACCGCTAATCTTGATGCTGTCTCGACGCTGGGCGGCGAAACCAGCCGTGAGCGCCTTGCAGTTAATGCTGAGCCTTCCCTGAAGACCATCCTGGGTACGAACATCGATCTGGGTAGCACATTTTGTCCTGAATCTGACTGTTTCCTGAACGGATGGGAAACGGCGCTGACCTACCGGACGAAGTCATCGGCCTCAACCACAGTCGACTCCAACATCATCGTGACCCAGACCATCCCGGATCCCGGGCTCAGCCTGGCTGTGACAACCATCGACTCATTCCAGCCTGAGACGATCGCCATCGGCACCCAATACTCGGGTGACGGCTGGCGCATCGGCGGCAGTATCGAACAACAGAACTGGTCGGAACTGGAAGACGAATTCAGCGGCGACTCCATCAAGGACCAGGGTTCCGTAGCTTCCGGAAACCGGATCGGTTTCGACGACGTTCTGATTCCCCGCCTTGGTGCGGAATATCAGTTGAACAAGAACTTCGCCGTTCGTGGCGGTATTGCCTACGAAGAGTCTCCCCTTAAAACCACCCGTAATCCGGAGCTCAACTACCTGGATACCGACAAACTGGTGGTTGGCCTTGGTATCAGTGCCACTTACGACCGCACCCGCCTCCTGGCCTACCCGGTACGCCTCGACCTGGGCTACCAGTACCAGCAACTGCAGGAGCGCGACTTCACCCTCGTTGACTACGACGGTGACGAAACCAGTGTCACTGCCGATGGTGATATCCACGTATTCAGCGGCTCCATCACCCTGAAGTTCTGAGGAGGCTTGCCATGAAGTACAACAAGACCCTGGCACTGATTCCGGCCATTTTGCTGGCCGCCTGCGGCGGTGGCGACAAACAGACCATTGACGAAAAGCCCAGGCCCGGCGCAATGGTCTATTCCTTCCCGATGGATGGGCAAGCTGATGTCAGCCCGAAAGCCGACATCGTGCTGCGCTTCTCACATCCTATTACCGATGATGAAGCAACCCTGCAGAACAAGATCATCCTGCAGAGTAATGGCCAGTCCCAGCCTTTTACGGTGACATTGATCGATAGCGGCAAAAGTCTGAAGCTTGAGCCCGCTAACCCGCTTGCGACCGGCGAAGAATTCAGCGTGACGTTCCAGGAGCCACTGGCCGCCGAGGGCGGCCGGCAAATCACCACTCCGAACGCGACAGGTGATGACGGCATCCAGTTCGCAACCCGCGGTGCCTATGCAGGCCTCGCCGGGCTGGCCAACACCGCCGATACCTTCGATATTGCCTGGCAAGTGCCCGCCAGCGACAGCCCGTTCCAGGTCATGAACTTTTCGACCTTCCGGTTTGCCATGACACAACCGGTGCATCCTGAGTGGCAATCACTCGGCGGCAGCATTCAGCTGCTGGACGCCAGTGGTGAAGAAGTTCCGGCCACTGTACTCGTCAAAGGCAACCGCATTACGGTCGACCCCTGCGTGACCCCCGAACCGACGCAGTGCGGCAGCAAGCAGGATATTCTCAATGCAGGTGAAACCTACACCCTGCAGCTGACCAACCTCGCCAGTCTGACGGACAGCAGTGAGGAGAACCGCTTCACCGGGGAATTCACCTTTACTCCGAGAGACACCGGGCCAACGGTTGTGTTGCAACAAACTGCCGTAGATTCCGGTAACGGAGGGCTGACCTCTGTGCTTAACGGCCAGGCCCTCAATGCCGTCACGCTCAACTCGGTACTCCAGGGCGAAGCCGGCCCCTCTCAACAAACCGGGGACCTGTTTGCCGAACTCGCATACGCTCCGGCGTTTGACGCTGATGAAGCACTGCCCCTGCGCATTCCCAAAGGCAGCGTGCTGGAAAGCACCAGCCTGAACGTACTGGTGGGTGGCAAGATACAGGTTCTGGATGCCGCGACTGGCGAAGACCAGCAAACCGGCACCATCAAAGTGACCATGCTCTCCGATGCATCCGGTTACATGAGCCCGAACCAGTACACCGACGATATCAATGCCCCGCGCCATATCACCCTGTTCATGGACGTTTCCATGAACACGGAGGCAGCACAGCCGAATGCCGCGCTGTCCCAGGATCTGATGGGCGTTGAGCTGCGCGGCATTGCCCTGGTTCAGGACGGCGTTCTGACCATCGATGCCATCGGCATGGTGGAACCAAACCTGCTGGGCCAGGAATACACCGATTCCACCATAGCCTTCCATCTGCAGGCCGCCACCGATGCCGACTCGGTTCTGGATGCCGAAAACCTGCGGGAGCTGGATGCCACACCACCGAGCCTGGTGAGCTGGATGCCCGGCCCGGAGAACGCCGTTCCGCCGACCCGTCAGTCCATGCAGCGCCCAGGCGACCCGATCATTCTGTTCTTTGATGAGCCGCTTGACCCGGAGTCTGTGGAGAATGGCGTCGAACTCATTGAAAACGGTGCACCGGTAACTAACCTTCAGGCTCGGTTGGACGGAACAGCTCTGGTGCTTAATCCGCAGGGCGGTTTGAAGCATGGCGTACCGTATTCCGTGTCTGTCGACGGACTTACAGACCTGGCGGGCAACCGCGCGATGGTTTCTCCGTTGAGCTTTGAGCTCGACAGCATTGAAGAAAACGGCAGCCCAGGAAATAAAGGATTCCCCCTGGCGTTGACGACCTACCCTGGCTACCCATGTGAAACCGACTACGAAAACACGCTGGATCTGGAAAACGGCGTATTCGGGAAATGCTGGACCGCCGACGCCAATAACGCCGGTGACGTGTTGCCCATCAGCAGAATGCCGGCGGATCGGCCAATCACCGTCGTGTTTTCCAAGTCTCTCGATCTGGAGTCGGTCATCGTCGGTGAGACCTTTACCGTTCAGGAAATTGCACAGGAAGCAAACGGTGCCATTACCGTTCTGAACCAACAGGTGGCAGGCCGATTAGAGAAAAACAACCAGCGCATCCGGTTCTACCCAGAGCAGCCGTGGCAGGTCGGTGCACATTACCGCTACATTCTGGCTTCCTCAGAACAGAGCGGCACTTGTACTCCCGGACAGTACACGTCAATTTGCGATGAGGACGGCATACCACTGAAAACGGATCTGCTGGAAGGCCTCAATGATGGTGGCGGGGACAATGGCCCTGATAATCTTGAGATCGTATTTACCGGTTCAGAAGCGCGCTCCACAGTCTTCACACCGCTGCGGAATCTGCCGATTCGGGACACCAATTCGAATCTTGCGATTGACTGCGACGACCTCGGCAGCGAATCGTGTCTTGAGCCATTTAATCACCAGGGGAACGATAGTGAAGGCTTTTTGCCCTCAGCAAACGCCGCAAAACTGCTCGTAACCCAGGACCATGCCGAGGATGCCCGGGTTGGTTGTGCGGTTGATGGTGCTGATTGCCCCCGCAAAAAGTTCATCTATCAGACCTACGCTCTGAATACGGAGGTTATTGGGCCTACTGTGGATCCCGACACCGGGCGGGACGCCGTCAAAGTTCTGCTTTACCCAACCCAACTGGCGACCACGTCTCTCGACGTTCACCTGTCGTTGCTGAGCACGGTTTCCAGCACCGGGCCCCAGGTATTAAGAATGCGCTACGCCAAGGACGATCCTGAATGTACGGGAGCATCCTGCGCCAGAAACAGCCTGATTCCGGGTTACATCACCGAGAATGATCAGGGTGAGACGATTTTCAAAACCAAAGCCGAGCTGTTTCTTGATGCCCCCGGGTTGAAGGCAACCGCGTCCATCCTCGGAATTCCCACAGACTTGCCACTGACTCACAACCTCTTTGGCTATCCTTTCACTCTGGAACTGGAAGGGCGTGTGGTGTTCTTTGATGACGGCCGGATGCAGATCGAACAACGGAACTTCAATGTCCCCCACATCGACGTAGAGGCTGTCGCCCTCGGAATCATCAATACGGAAATCCCATTGATCATCCCCGAGCAAGGCGTCTACCTGAATTTTATATCCAACCCGGTGAAGGAAATTCCGGCACAGTACGAATAAAACACGGGTTACTCAGGTCTACCCTCCTCAGGCCAGTCTCCAGACTGGCCTTTTTTATGGGCCTTTTGGGGCCACAATCACAATCGGTTTTTCATTCCGGGTCGTTTTCCTGATAATCTGGTTGCAATATGAAACCCAACAACAAGAATTCCGGGAGAGCCTGCATGGAAAACGGCGTCCACTACCGCACCTGTCACCTCTGCGAAGCCATGTGTGGCGTTGCCATTGAGGTCAACAACGGCAAGATCACCAGCATCAAGGGCGACGACCAGGACCCTCTGAGCCAGGGCCACATCTGCCCCAAAGCGGTCGCACTCCAGGATCTGCATGAAGACCCGGAGCGTCTGAAGAGGCCGATACGCAAAACGGCCCAGGGCTGGGAAGAGCTATCCTGGGAGGACGCCTTTGACCTGGTTGCCGAGAAGCTTCACGGAATTCGGAAAACCTACGGCCGGAACAGTATCGGGGTCTACCTGGGCAATCCCAATGTCCACAATCACGGCGCCCTGATGACCACCATGCCGTTTTTGCGGGCCATCGGCACCCAGAATCGCTTCTCGGCCACGTCCAACGACCAGCTACCGCACATGTTGGCCAGCCTGGAGATGTTTGGTCACCAGATTCTGTTTCCGATTCCGGACATCGACCATACCGATCTGTTTATCTGTATTGGCGGCAACCCGATGGCCTCGAACGGCAGCCTGATGACCGTGCCGGACATTCGGGGCCGCCTGAAAGCACTGCGTCAACGGGGCGGGAAACTCGTGGTGATTGATCCCCGGCGCACTGAAACCGCCCGCCTCGCCGACGACTTCCATTTTATCCGACCCGGCACCGATGCTTTCCTGCTGATGGCCATGGTCCATACTCTGTTCGAGGAGAATCTGGTGGACCCCGGCGCGGCCGAGCGACTGGTGAAAGACGTGGATCTTCTGCGCCTGGCCGCCTTGTCGTTCTCACCGGAAGCGGTGACAAAGCACACCGGCATTGAGGCTGAGGCCATTCGACAGCTGGCGCGACAGCTGGCCAAAACGCCACGGGCCGCCCTGTATACCCGAATGGGCACCAGCACCCAGGCGTTTGGCGGCACCACCACGTGGCTGGCCTACTGCCTGAATATCCTGACCGGTAAACTGGATGTACCCGGTGGCGTACTGTTTACCCAACCGGCGGTGGATCTGGTGGCGCTCGGCGCCATGTCCGGGCAGCGTGGGCATTTCGGCAAGCGCCACAGCCGGGTTCGAGGTCTGCCTGAATTTGCGGGAGAGTATCCGGCCAGCACCATGGCCGATGAAATGCTGACACCGGGTGAAGGTCAGGTCCGTGCCTTTGTGACCGTGGCCGGCAACCCTGTGCTTTCAAGCCCCAACGGCCAGCGACTGGAGTCAGCCCTGGAGGGGCTCGATTTCATGGTGTCCGTGGATTACTACCTGAACGAAACCACCCGCCATGCCGATGTCATTCTGCCGCCAACGGCGGCCCTGGAGCGCAGTCACTATGATCTGATCTTCAGCCAGTTCGCCGTACGCAACGTGGCCAAATACAGCGAGGCCCTGTTTCCGGCAGCGGACGACGCCCGGCACGACTGGCAGATTCTGCTGGAGCTGGCACACCGTCTGGAAAAACAACGCAAAGGCGGGCGCCTGCCCATGCGCTCGGAAATGCGCTGGCGAGCGTTTAAAAAAATCGGGCCGGATCCCATCCTGGACCTGCTCCTGCGCACGGGCCCCTACGGCGCCGATGCTGGCCCGGTGCGCCCACTGGCCCAAACCGCCATCGAACTGGTGATGGACATTCTGCCAGAGCGTAACCCCCTCAAAGGCCTTGCCCGGTTGAGCCCGCTGAACCGTCGTTGGGACGAATTGCCCAAAGGGCTGTCGCTGTCTGCTCTGAAAGCCGCGCCGAATGGCATCGACCTCGGCCCTCTGCAGCCAGCATTGCCCGAGCGTCTGTTCACCCGCGACGGCCTGATCCAGATGGCCCCTCGCCGGTATCTGGCAGATGTGGAGCGTATGCAGACCACCCTGGAATCTGCGCCCGCTGGCGGCCTGCTGTTGATTGGCCGCCGCCATGTCCGCAGCAACAACTCGTGGATGCACAACAGCCAGCGCCTGGTCAAAGGCAAAAGCCGCTGCACCCTGCTTATCCACCCGGACGATGCCAGCAAACGAGCGTTGAACCCCGGAGATCATGCCGAGGTTTCGGTTCAGGGGCGAGACGTGGTGATCCCGGTGGAAATCACCGAAGACATTATGCCGGGAGTGGTGTCCATCCCCCACGGCTGGGGTCACCATCGCTCGGGCACCGGCCAATCAGTGGCGTCCTCCCACGCCGGAGTCAGCATCAACGATCTGCTGGATGATGCCCTGGTGGATCCGGTTTCGGGAACCTCGGTCTTGAACGGTCAGGCGGTTGATGTCAGAGTCTGGCAACCTGAACCTCAACAGAAACCGGCCTGACAATGGCCTCTTGAACACACGGGAGTGAAACCATGCCCAGAGGGCTGCAATTGGTCATTATTGCCATCGGGCTGGTCATTATCGGTGCGTTACTGGTGTATATCTGGCGCCAGTCCAGGCTGCTGTCTGAACAGAGGCTGCGCCAGAAAAAAACCGAGGAATTCCAGGCCCGGCGCCGGGACGAGATGATTGAAAGCATCCGGATTATTGCCATGGCGGTGGAGGAAGAGCAGGTTGAATATTCCGAGGCTTGTCTGAGATTCAAGGGCCTGCTGGATTACCTGGCCCCGGAACTACTGGAAAAGCCCCCCTTCCAGGTGTTCCAGACGGTGCACGACAAGCTTCAGCATATGCCCACGCATCAGGCGAGGAAGAATACCGACTCTGCGACCATCAGGGAAATGGACAAAGAACGATTTGCGGTGGAAAGGGAGCACTCCGATGAAATCCGCCGGGCTGCCACTGCAATCCGCCATCATCGCTTTGACTGACGCTCGTATTTTGTAACTTTTTGTTACCGGCCGGACGCCCGCCTCAAAAATATGTCAAAGCAAATCAATAGCTTTAAGCCTCAAGGAAAGCTGACACCATGCTCATTTATGTAATCTGCATGCAGTCGCCTTTCCTTTTCCCGGAGCTTGTCTAAATTTAAAACAGGAGGCCGCTCCCACCACACTGGAACAGCCTCCCCGTTGTTTTCTCCTGACAAGTTTGGACGACTCTGCAACAAGCGGGTGAACTTGCCGGCCTCAATGGCCGGCCCTTTTTTATCCGCCCTGACTCATCCTCCCGGCCATGGCCATAATACTGTCTTTGCGGCTGACCAGCTCATCAAACTGTTCCTGAACCAGCTCCCTGTCCAGACCCAGCTCATCATAAACGGCCTGAGTTGCCGGCTCACCTGCCCCCAAGGCAACACCCCGCTCGGTCAGCAACTGCCGCCCCAGCCAAAAAAGACGGGCATATACATTGTGAGGCCCGTCATAGGCAGGATTCTTCTGGTAACGAATAGCCAGTGTCACCTCGTCCGGCATACCCCAGTTTTCCATCAACTGCGCGGCAATCTGCTCCCGGGTGATACCCAGCAGGTAATGCTCGATGACACTGGAATCAATGTGCGGGTTCACCTCGAGCGACCGGCAGACCAACTTGAAATGCGGCGGGAACACCTGCGCCAGCACCAGATGCCCGAAGTTGTGGAGCAAACCGGCCAGGTAGGCGAGGCCGAACAGTGGCCGCTGCCCGCGAGGCATCATGCTCGCGAGAATACCTGCAGACTGAGCCTGCCAGATGGCCTGTTGCCAGTAATCCACATAGCCGTCCGGATGATCCTTCGGGTGTTTCAGGGCACGCCCCAGCGCCAGCCCCATGGCCAGGTTCATCACCAGATCAAAGCCCAGTACTCGGGATACTGCATCATGGACGGAATGCACCCGCCCTGCTGCGGCATAAAATGATGACGATGCCCAACTCACCACCTGGGCTGCCAGGCTCGGGTCGCTCTCCACTACATCAACCAGATCCCCCATCACCGCATTGGGGTTTACGCGCAGGTGAATAATGCGCTGAGCGGTCTCCGGCAAGGGCGGTAGCTCCAGCGTATCCTCCAGGCGCTGCTGAATGCGCAAACCGGTGAACTTTTTGATGGCGGAATGCAACTGGTCACGGTCGGCAGTATGATTGTCGAGATTGACGGAAATATCCGCGGTATCCACCGCAAAATCGTGTCGATCAGCCTTTGCGGTCAACTGGCGGAAATCCTCGCCCGGCATCATCAGGCCAAGATCCTGCTCCCCCAACTCCAGTGCCACCGCCTCCAGTTCATCCACTCGCCTGTCAACCACGGTCGGCCAGCCGGTGAGCGATGGCAGCGCTGGCAACTCCTGTAGCCCGGCTTTCTGCCGGACCCGAACCTGCTCGCGCCGCTGCATCATTTTCAGGTCCCGCCCCAGGCGCTTGTTCAGGGCTTCCAGGTCGAGCATATCGTTGCGGCGGCAGATGGCCTGCAGATTACCTTGATCGTCACTGAGCAGCACCATTCTGAGCAAATGGCCGGTATCAATCTGGCTTACGCTCCGGAACGACACACCGGAGGCGTTGTCACCAAGTGCCTGCTGTACCACAACAGGAAGTTCCATAGCATTCTCCGGGCAAAGGTTATCAATCAGTTTTCATGCATTTTGCAGTCATTAACGCGACATTAACAGGCCAATATCGGCCACGGGTACATGCGTTATGGAATCCATGATCAACACTATACGTCGCCATAACGAATTTTCTCACCCAGCCAACGTCTGATAAGTGCTGAGACTACCCTAGGCTCCCTCATCAGGCTCGGTGCCATTTCACGAATGGGTTCAATCCAACCCTTATCGCGCTCAAAATCGGCAAGACGAAACTGCATCAGGCCGGTCTGGCGCGTGCCCAGCACTTCTCCCGGGCCCCGAATTTCAAGATCCTTTTCGGCGATAAAGAAGCCATCCTGGCTGTCCCGCAGCGCCTGCAATCTGGCCTTGCCGTTATTGGACAGGGGTGGGTGATACATCAGGACACAGAAACTCGCCTGTTCACCGCGGCCAACCCGGCCCCGCAACTGGTGCAACTGCGCCAGCCCGAGCCGCTCCGGGTTCTCGATAATAATCAGAGAGGCATTGGGTACGTCCACGCCGACCTCGATCACCGTGGTGGCCACCAGCAAATCCAGTTCGCCGTTTTTGAAGCGCTCCATTACCTCGGCTTTTTCCTGGGCTTTCAGGCGGCCATGCACAAGCCCAATGGCCAGGTCCGGCAACCGCTCAACCAACTCCTGGGCGGTCACTTCCGCCGCCTGGCACTGCAACGCCTCGGATTCCTCAATCAGAGTGCAGACCCAATAAGCCTGCCGCCCTTCCCCGCAGGCCTTGCGTACCCGCTCAATGATGTCATCCCTGCGGCTCTCGGGCAGGACAATCGTTTCGATGGGCTTGCGCCCCGGCGGCAGCTCATCAATCACGGAGGTATCAAGGTCGGCGTAAGCGCTCATGGCCAGGGTTCGCGGTATGGGGGTCGCCGTCATGATCAACTGGTGTGGTGCCAGGGTTCCGCCAACCCCTTTTTCTCTCAGGGCCAGCCGCTGGTGCACGCCAAAACGGTGCTGTTCATCGACAATCACCAGCGCCAGGCTCTGAAATACCACGTCATCCTGAAACAGGGCATGGGTACCAATGGCAATCTGCGCACGGCCCTCGGCGACCGCACTCAACGCTGCCTGTCGGGCTTTGCCTTTCACCTTCCCCGACAACCAGGCTAACTCCACACCCAATGGCTCCAGCCAATTGCGGAAGTTCTGATAGTGTTGCTCCGCCAGAATCTCGGTAGGTGCCATCAAGGCAACCTGGGCGCCGGCTTCGATGGTTTGCAGAGCAGATAAGGCAGCAACCACGGTTTTACCCGAGCCGACATCTCCCTGAACCAGTCGTAACATCGGCACCGGCTGACTCAGATCCTGTCGGATGTCGGCCATAACGTGGCGCTGGGCACCGGTAAGGCTGAACGGCAGCTGCTCCAGAAACCGCTCTACCCGATCTCCCGCTGGCAGTAACGGCAAGGCCTCCCGGGCCTGAATCTGCTCACGCACCTGCAACAGGCTAAGCTGATGCGCCAGCAGCTCTTCCATCACCAGCCGCTGCTGAGCCGGGTGTTTTCCCTCTACCAGCAGATGCACCGGGGCGCCGGCCGGGGGCAGATGCACCAGGCGAACGGCTTCGGTAATGCCAGGTAACTGGTAATCCGCCAGCAACGCCGGTGGCAGCCAGTCCTTGATGGGGTAGCGATCCAGATAGGTCAGGGCCTGCTGACACAGCCCCCTGACCCTGGGCTGTTGAATGCCCTCGGTCAGCGGGTACACCGGCGTGAGTGTTGCCTGGTCGGCCGGCGGCATGGCAGGAGGATTGGTCTGGTATTCCGGATGGTAGAATTCGTAGCCGGCCCGGCCTGGGCGCACCTCGCCGAAACAGCGCACTCGTGTGCCTTCAGAGAGCTGGTTTTTCTGGGCGGCATTGAAGTGAAAAAAACGCATCACCAGAAAACCGCTGTCATCCCGCAACGTCACCTGCAGGCTGCGCCGGCGGCCCATCACCAGATCGGCCTTCATGACCTCACCTTCTACCACCGCAATATCGCCAATGCGCAGGCTGCCCATAGGTACCACGCGGGTACGGTCTTCATAACGGTAGGGAAGATGGAACAGGAGATCCTGAATGGAATGGATGCCCAGCTTGGCAAGCTTTTCCGCCAGGGCGCTTCCTACGCCCTTGAGCTGGGTTACCGGGATGTCATCCAGTGACGTCATACGGCCCTCAGGCGCTTTCGGCAACCGCCGGTGTGTCGGTTTTGGCTTTTTCAATCACCCGGCGCTGGCTAGCCGCCAGCGACAATACGTCTATGGCTTTCGGCCGGGGGAAGGTTACCCGCCAGGCCAGAGCCACGGTCCGGAAAGGCACCGGCGCTGCAAAGGGCCGCACGGCAAGGATATCTTCCTGGTATTTTATGGCGGTGGCGGCCGACAGCGGCAGTACCGTGATTCCCAGGCCGGAGGCCACCATGTGCCGGATGGTTTCCAGCGAACTGCCTTCGGTCACCAGCTCCGGTCTGCCGTTGTCCGCCCGTTTGGTGATGGCATCCACCAGAGGCGGGCAGGATTCCAGCACCTGATCCCGGAAACAGTGGCCTGGCCCCAGCAATAACAGCTGTTCATTGGCCATCTCTTCGGCCGTTACCTGCTCTTTCTCGGTCAGCGGATGATCCGCAGGCAGCAGCACCACAAACGGCTCATCGTAGAGTGGCAGGGTTACCACCTCCGGCTCTTCAAACGGCAGGGCAATAATGATGGCGTCCAACTCTGAGTGCCGCAGTTTCTGGCGCAGGTTGGCGGTGTAATTCTCTTCTATGTACAGGGGCATATCTGGCGCGGCACGACGCAGTTCCGGCAACAGGTGCGGGAACAGGTAGGGCCCGATGGTATAGATGGCGCCCACTTTCAACGGGGAGTTGAGCTGATTTTTGCCGTCCTGGGCCATATCCTTGATCACGCCCACCTGGTCCAGAACCCGCTGGGCCTGCTCAATGATACGCTGGCCAACTTCGGTCACCCGAATACTGCTTTTGCTGCGCTCGAACAAGGGGATACCAAGCTCATCCTCAAGCTTTTTAACCGCAACGCTAAGGGTCGGCTGGCTGACATGACAGCGCTCTGCGGCACGGCCAAAATGCCTTTCCCGGGCAAGCGTAACAACGTATCGTAACTCGGTGAGGGTCATGGTGAGCTCCGGTTGGCGTACTCAGGTCGAAGTTTCACTTACTTTATCAGCCAAAGGATAAGGATTGAAATTGTCTATGGCAATGACTGATGACAAGCAAAAGGCACAAATTCTGGTGGCGGGCTGCGGCAAGCTCGGGGGCGATATCGCCACGGTTCTGCTGGACGCCGGAGACGTATACGGGCTGCGCCGCAATCCGGATCGGGTCCCCCCGGGAGTAACCGGGATAGGAGCGGATCTGACCCGCCCGGAATCCATGGCCGGGAAGCTTCCGGAACACCTGGATATCGCCATCTATTGCCTGACGCCTTCCAGCTATGACCAACAGGGTTATCATCAAGCCTATGTCACTGGTCTCCAGAACCTGCTGAGCGCCATCGGCGAGCAATCCCTCAAACGGCTGATTTTTATCAGCAGCACCAGCGTCTTTGCGCAGAATGATGACAGCTGGGTCGATGAGAACAGCCCTGCCGATCCGGACCGGTTCACCGGTCAACAAATCCTCCAGGGCGAACGCACCGCCCTGAACAGCGGGCATCCAGCCACCGTGGTTCGCTTCAGCGGCATTTATGGCCCCAGCCGTCAGCGCTTTCTTGAGGAAGTCCTGGAAGGCCGCATGAATCCCCAACCACCGGCGCCTTTCAGCAATCGCATACACGAAGTGGATGCCGCCAATGCCGTGGCATGGCTTGCGCAAAAAGCCCTGAACGGTGAGAACCTGGAGCCACTGTACGTCGCCAGTGATTGCGAGCCGGTTCGACTGGATGAGGTGGTTGATTGGGTGCGGGCTCAGGTGCCGTGCAAAGCCCCGGTGGAAGGCGCCCGTAAAGGCGGACGGGCCGGTAGCAAGCGCTGCAGTAATCGAAAACTGCTGGAGAGTGGTTTTGAATTCCGGTACCCCGACTATCGGGCGGGGTACCGGGAGATGATCAGCAAGCTCTGACGCTTAGCTGAGTACCATAACGGCTTCCATTTCCACCGGCACGCCTTTGGGCAGCGCGGCTACACCCACGGCGGCGCGTGCCGGATACGGCTCCTGGAAATAGGTCGCCATGATCTCGTTGACAGTGGCAAAGTTGGCCAGGTCCGTCATGTAGATATTCAGTTTGACGATGTCCTTGAGCTCGCCACCGGCCGCTTCGCACACGGCTTTCAGGTTCTCGAACACCTGACGGGTCTTGGCGGCAAAGTCGCCCGCCACCACTTCCATGGTTTCCGGGTCCAGCGGAATCTGGCCAGACAGATACACGGTGTCTCCGGCTTTGACAGCCTGGGAGTAGGTACCAATCGCCTGAGGGGCGTTTTCGGTCTGGATAACAGATTTGTTGGTCATGACCTGCAATTTCCTCTTTTCCAAAACGCCAATCGTCACCTCTGGGCGTGGCCACTGTCAACCACGCGAAGGTCTCAGTGCCGGACCCGGCCGATATGGGTCACCGCACGAATGTTCCGGACCCGGCGCATCACCCGCGCCAGATGCTTGCGGCCATTCACGTGCACCACCAGGCTGACGATGCCGAAGCGCGCGTTCTGGTCTTCCACACTGATGCGCTCGATGTTGCCGTCTGCCATGGCAACGGCGTTCGCTACTTCGGCAATCACCCCGCGCTGGCGCTCCAGTTCAACCCGAAGCTCCACCGAGAATTCATCGGTAATGTCCTTGGCCCACTTCAGGTGGGTCAGCCGGGCACGGCCCTCATCGTCCTCCGGCAGGCGGGAACAGGTGTCTGAATGAATCACCATGCCATTGCCGGAGTCCATCACGCCGACCACCGGGTCCCCCGGAATGGGCTTGCAACAATTGGCAAAGCGGACCAACAGCCCTTCGGTGCCGCGAATGGTAACGGCGCCCTGCTTGCTGTCCGGGGCATTTTCCAGGTTGGCCGGGGCGTCCAGCACTTCATTGCCGGACACCAGCTGACGAGCCACCAAATAGGCCATACGGTTACCCAGGCCAATGTCGCTGATCAGATCATCAAAGCTGTTGACCTGGTTATGATTAACCACCGCCTGCTTCTGGGCATCGCTGATATCCGACAGCTTGGCACCAAAACCCTTGAGCGAGCGTTTGAGCAGGGTCCGGCCCAGCTCCATGGACTCGGCCCGTTTACGGGTTTTGAGTACATGCCGGATACTGCTTCGGGCTTTGCCGGTCACCACGAAACTGAGCCAGGCAGGGTTCGGGCGGGCGCCCGGTGCGGTGATGATTTCTACGGTCTGCCCGCTTTGCAGCGGTTGGCTCAACGACGCCAGATTGCGATTGATGCGACACGCCACAGAAGCATTGCCGATATCGGTATGAATCGCATAGGCGAAGTCCACCGGAGTCGCACCGCTCGGCAGCTCCATAATCCGGCCCTTGGGCGTAAACACATAAATCTCGTCCGGGAACAGGTCGACCTTGACGTGTTCGATGAACTCCATGGAATCATCTGCGCGTTCGCGCATTTCCATGAGCCCCTTCACCCAGCGATCTACCCGGGATTGATTGATGGTGGTCACGCCGGAGGCTTCGTTCTTGTACATCCAGTGGGCGGCAATACCATTGTTGGCAATGTGCTCCATCTCCTCGGTCCGGATCTGGATCTCAATGTTCACATGCATGCCGAACAGGGTGGTGTGGATGGACTGATAGCCGTTTGCCTTGGGCATGGCAATGTAATCCTTGAAACGCCCGGGCAGCGGCTTGTAGAGACTGTGCACGGCGCCAAGTATGCGATAACAGTTATCCTCGGTGTCCGTGATGATCCGGAACGCATACACGTCCATGATTTCATGGAAGGATTTCTGCTTGAACTTCATCTTGTTGTAGATGGAGTTCAGGTGTTTCTCCCGCCCCAGAATACGGCCCGGCAGCCCACGCTCCTCCAGCTTTTCCTGCAGCTTTCCCCGGATGTCTTCAATAATTTCCCGGTGACTGCCACGGAGTTTCTCCACCGCCTTGGAGATGTACTTGGAGCGCATGGGATAGAGCGAGGAAAAGCCCAAGTCTTCCAGCTCGGTACAGATGGAATGCATGCCCAGGCGATTGGCAATGGGCGCATAGATATCGAGGGTTTCGGTGGCGATACGCAGGCGCTTCTCGTACGGCATGGGGCCGAGGGTGCGCATGTTGTGCAGGCGATCCGCCAACTTCACCAGAATCACCCGGATATCCTTGGCCATGGCCAGGGTCATCTTCTGGAAGTTTTCCGCCTGGGCTTCAGCCCGGGAGCGGAATTCAATCTGGGTCAGTTTGGAGACACCATCCACCAGTTCAGCCACATCGTCTCCGAACTGCTCCGCCAGCGCGTCTTTCGGAATACCGGTATCTTCAATGACATCGTGCAGCATGGCGGCCATCAGGCTCTGATGGTCAAGCCTAAGGTCGGCAAGAATTCCGGCCACAGCCAGGGGGTGGGTAATATAACGGTCGCCGCTTTTGCGCATCTGGCCTTCGTGGGCCTGCTCGGCGTAATAGTAGGCCCGTCGCACCTGATTGATGCGATTGGTATCGAGGTAGGAACTGAGCTCTCTGGCCAGTTCTTCTACCGTTGCCTCTGCTGCGACCACCGCGCCTCCATCTTTCTCAGTATATCGGGGACAAAAAAGCCCGAATGCATGCATCCGGGCTTCCATTGTCCTTCCTGGCAGGTTCTATAGTTACACTATAAAACTGCGGAGGCAGATTTCAATGCTTCTCAGTTACCGGCACGTATTTTTACGCATCACCGGCAACCCGACGCACTCAGTCGTCGTCTTCTTCCAGCAGAAGATCGCGGGTCACCTTGCCTTCTGCAATTTCACGCAGGGCAATAACGGTCGGCTTATCATTCTCTTCCGCAACCATCGGCTCGGCACCCTTAGTGGCGATCTGGCGGGCGCGCTTGGTGGCCAGCATGACCAGCTGGAAGCGGTTATCTACGTTTTCCAGACAATCTTCAACGGTAACTCGTGCCATTATCTTCCCCGAACAAAAGAATCACTGATTTAGCAGACCGCGTAGTTTACTGGCCCCGGCTCAATTTGTATACAGTGAAAACCACCATCACCTGTGAGCGGACAAGCTCTGCAGCAACTCACCGTGGCGAACCTGCTGGGTGGCCATTTTCAGGCGCTGACTGCGGACAATGGCCAGCAGATCGGCCAGCGCCACGGCAAAGTCATCGTTGACCACCAGGTAATCGAACTGAACCGCGTGCCGGCACTCTTCCTCCGCCTCCGACAGGCGCCGCTCGATAACTTCAGGTGCGTCAGTACCACGGCCAATAAGCCGCTGGCGCAGGATCTCAGCCGAGGGCGGCACAATGAAAATGCTCACGCACTCCGGAATCAGCCGACGGACCTGTTCCGCCCCCTGCCAGTCAATCTCCAGGATCACATCCTGACCGGTTGCCAGGGTTTCCCGCACCCAAACCTGGGAGGTGCCATAGTAGTTGCCGAAAACATCCGCATGTTCCAGGAAATCACCCCGGGCAATCATGGCCTCGAACTCATCCCGGCTGACGAAGTGATAGTTCACGCCATCCTGCTCACCGTCGCGCATCGGGCGAGTGGTGTGGGATACCGACACCCCCAGCCGGGAATCCTGACGGAGCATTTCCGACACGAGGCTGGTTTTGCCCGCGCCGGAAGGAGCGGAAATCACAAACAGGGTACCCTGCCCACCGGCCTGCTTCATGGCTTGAAGACTCCTGAACAACAGTTTGCGGCCAACACGTATGACCAGAAAGCGGCAAATTATACGGGGTTTGACTTATCTCCGCATCCCGGCGCGGGTTCAGCTGTTAGTATGGCGACAAACACCCACAGCAAACGGATACCGCCATGGCAAAACTCCTGATCATCATGGACCACCACCATAAAGACCAAACGGCCCTCGCCCGCGGCGTGGCGCTGGCCCAGGCAACGGGCGCAGCGGTGGAGGTCGTGGCGTTTGTGCATGAATACCTGGATGCCCTGCCGGGCGACCCGGAGGTGCAAAAACGTGCCAGGCAGGCACTCATGGAACATCGCCAGAAATGGCTGGAACAGATGCTGGCGCTGGCCGATTGCAATGATCTGAAGATCAATGCCCGAACGGTCTGGGAAAAACACATTCATCTATGGGTGATTGCCCAGTGCCAGAAAGAGAAAATCGACGCCGTGGTGAAAACCGGCCATCGCTCAGAGACCTTCCTGTATACCCCGACCGACTGGCACCTGATTCGCGAATGCCCGGCACCGGTGATGGTGGTGGCTGAGAAAAAATGGAACAAGGCCCGCCCAATCCTGGCGGCGGTGGACCTGAGTTCCGACAAGCCCGTGAAGAAAGCCCTGAACAATCGCATTATTGATCGGGCCTGGCATCTGGCAAAGGCTCTGGGAACGGAGCTGCACCTGGTGCACGCGCTTCATACCTCGGTGGTTCTGGCGGACCTGGACATCATCGACCCGGTAGCCCACGCCAGAAAACGGGAAGCGGCGCTGAAACCGCACATTGAGCACCTGTGCCACACCTGGCACCTGACGCCGGAACAGGTCCACATCGAATCTGGCCCTGCTCAAAAGATCATCCCGAGCGTTGCCAACAGGATCAAGGCCGACATGGTCGTCATCGGCACCACCGGCAAAACCGGCCTGGCTGCCCGGGTCATCGGCAACACGGCCGAAAAGGTGCTCACGCATTTGCGGACCGATCTGCTGGCCATCAAGCCGGCGGAGTAAACCGCACGAACACCGGGGTGGCAGAGACCACCCCGGCTCACACCTCACTCGAGATTCTGGACCTGCTCCCGCATCTGCTCGATCAACACTTTCAGATCCACCGCAATACGGGTGACCGCCGCATCAATGCTTTTGCTGCTGAGGGTATTGGCCTCGCGGTTCAGCTCCTGCATCAGAAAATCCAGGCGCCGGCCGATAGCGTCGTCGTTCTTCAGGGTGTCGGTGACCTCACTGATGTGGGCATCCAGCCGCTCCAGCTCCTCCGCCACATCACTTTTCTGGGCCAGCATGACCATTTCCTGGGCAACACGCTCCGGATCCAGCTCCACTTTCGCTTTCTCGAACCGCTCTTTCAGGTTCTGCTCCTGGGCGGCCAGCAGTTGAGGCATTTTCTCGCGCACCTCCGCCACCAGCTTACCCATGGTGGCCAGACGATCCTCGAACAGCGGCCTCAGGCGCTCGCCTTCCCGTTCGCGCACGCTCATCAACTCAGCCACTGTATCGGCAAACAGATCTGCCGCTGCCTCCTTTGCCGCGCTGTAGTCCTTTTCCGGCAGAGACATCACCCCCGGCCAGCGCAGAATATCGAGCGCGTTGATGTGGGCCGGGTTATCCAGCATACGATTGATATGATTCGCGGCCTCGTTCACAGCCCTGGCCATCTCATCACTGATCTCAAAGCCCTGGACATCGCTCTCGGACGACTGCAGGCGCATGGAGATATCCACCTTACCGCGCTTCAAGCCCTGCTTGCGCAATTCCTCCCGAAACCGGTTCTCAAGCTCACGAAAAGCCTCCGGCAGCCGGAACGAAGGTTCCAGATAGCGGTGATTCACGGTACGGATCTCACAGGTGAGAGTACCCCAGTCACCCTGAGTGTCCTTGCGGGCAAAAGCAGTCATGCTGCGGATCATAGTGGCTCCAGTGTTCGTCAAAGGAACGTCGAGTTTAACAGGCAAACGCCCGGAGCGGCGAACCCGACCAAAGGGGCACGCGGCCTCCCCCGCCACCCCTTGCTACGTGCTATACTCGTTGCCCTTTCAAAACGCCCGACCGGCAACAGCCGGACATTCATATTCAGAAACAGGACACACTATGCGACCAAGCGGCAGAACGCCTGAGCAACCCAGAGACGTCCGCATCACCCGGAACTACACGCGCCACGCCGAAGGCTCGGTGCTGGTGGAATTTGGCGACACCAAGGTTATCTGTACTGCCTCTGTCGAAAACAAGGTTCCACCGTTCCTGCGCGGCGAAGGCAAAGGCTGGATCACCGCCGAATACGGCATGCTGCCCCGCTCCACCGGCAGCCGCATGGGTCGTGAAGCCGCCCGAGGCAAACAGGGTGGCCGCACCGTGGAAATCCAGCGCCTGATCGGCCGCAGCCTGCGCGCCGCAGTAGACCTCGAAGCGCTGGGCGAACACACCATCACCATCGACTGTGATGTCATCCAGGCCGACGGCGGCACCCGCACTGCTGCGATCACCGGTGGCTGCGTGGCCCTGGTAGACGCGCTGAATCACCTGGTAAAAGAGAAACGCCTGAAGAAATCACCTCTCAAGCAGATGGTGGCTGCGGTATCTGTCGGTGTCTACAAGGGCACCCCGGTAGCCGATCTGGACTACCCGGAAGACTCCGAAGCTGAAACTGACATGAACGTGATCATGACCGATCAGGGCGGTTTCATTGAAATTCAGGGTACTGCGGAAGGCGCACCGTTCGAGCAAACGGAGCTGGATGCCATGCTTGACCTTGCAAGAAAAGCGATTAACCAGTTGTTTGAAATTCAGCAAGAAGCCCTGGAAGGCTAAATCAGAAGTCTGGGGCGGCGTTGCGGAAAGCCTCCCCCAGAATTTCGGAGGCCATGGATGGCCGGAGAGAAGCGCACATGGATGTGCTCGTAGCGGTTCTGGGGGAGGCTTTCCGCAACGGCGACCTCCCCCGGACACGCGACCGACGATCTCAAAGCCTAGAACCCGATCTCGATATCGTAATCCATGATCACCGGGGCATGATCAGAGAACCGGGTCTCGTCATCAATCCAGCCATCGCGAATGGTCTTTCGGATACCCGGCGTCAGCAGGTGATAATCCACCCGGATACCCGCTTTCTTACGGGAGCCTTCGGTCTGCTCCGGCCACCAGGTGAACTGATTGCTCTGCTTGTTGATCTCGCGGAACGCATCAATACAGCCCATTTCATCAAACAAACGATCCAGCCACGCACGCTCATGGGGCAGGAAACCGGAGAAATCCGTCTTGTGATAAAGAGGGCTGGCGTCGGTTACATGGTGAGCGGTCTGCAGATTCGCGCATAGAATAAATTGACGACGTTTGCGCAGGGTTTTCTGCATGTGAATGCCGAAGGCTTCCATAAACTCGTCTTTGTGATCGAGCACTGTCAGGTCGTCTTCACCGATCAGTTCTTCCTCGCGGCCGAGGGCACAGGGCGCGAGCACGCAGGCAACGGAAACCTTGTCGAAGTCGGCCTGGATAAAGCGGCCTTCCCGGTCTGCCTGCTCATTGGCAAAGCCATACATGATGGCCTTCGGGAAATGACGGGTGTAGATGCCGACACCCCCGTGTTCGTTCAGTTCACCATCAATGAAGTAGGCCTCATAGCCTTCCGGAATCAGGTTCCTGTCTTCAATTTCGTAGGCGCGCATGCGGTGGTCCTGCACACAGACCACGTCAGCGTCCTGTTCGGCAAGCCAGTCAAAAAAACCCTTTTCAACAGCCTGCTCAAGACCATTGACGCTGATTGATACTACCCGCATACGTGTTCCCTGATTCGGTTTGTGTGTATGATACCGTTTTTACGCTTTAATTAAAGATCAAACCCCGCCAGAAGCCTTGCCATGCATGACTATCAGCAAAAATTCATTGAGTTTGCCATCCAGCGGAATGTGCTGCGTTTTGGAGAATTCACACTCAAATCCGGGCGCACCAGCCCCTACTTCTTCAATGCCGGACTGTTCAACACCGGAAACGACCTGCTTGAGTTAAGCAAGGCCTATGCCGCTGCGATAGCACGCAGCGGGCTGGATTATGACATCATTTTCGGGCCTGCCTATAAGGGCATTCCGTTGGCCACGGTAACTGCCATGGCACTTGCAACAGACGGAAACAGCAAACCTTTTGCCTTTAACCGCAAAGAAAAGAAAGATCATGGTGAGGGTGGCAATATTGTTGGCGCCCCACTACAAGGTAAGGTACTGATTGTTGACGACGTGATTACCGCAGGCACCGCCATCCGGGAATCTATCGACATCATCCGGGCCGCCGGAGCCGAACCGGCCGGGGTGCTGATTGCCCTGGACCGACAGGAAAAGGGCAACGGTGAACTGTCCGCCATCCAGGAAGTCGAGAAAGAGTTCGGCATCCCCGTTGTCAGCATCATTCGTCTTGAACAGGTACTGGACTACCTGAAGTCCAATCCGGAATTTGCCGGCCATGCGGAGAACGTGGCCAGCTACCGGGACCGCTACGGAGTCTGATGAATGCGTCACCATCTGACCGTTTCTCCTGTTGTTGCCGGCGTTGCGGCCTTCGGACTGCTGTTTGCGGCCGGCGCCCAGGCAACCATGTACCGTTACACGGATGAAAACGGACGGCTGGTTATCAGCAACACCATTCCCCAGGAAGCGACCAAACGTGGTTACGATATCCTGAGCAACAACGGCCGGGTGGTCGAAACCGTTGCCCCCGCCCCTACCGCCGAAGAAATCGCCGCCAGGGAAGCGGAGAAAGAGCGCCAGAAGCAACTGGAAATCCAGCAGGAGCAGGATCGTCTGCTCCTGAAACGCTTCAGCCATCCGGATCAGGCTGTGCGCGCCATGCATCGCAAGATCCGCGAACTGGAAGGCATTATCCAGCTGAAGCGCGGGAACATTTCAGTAATTTCCAGCCAGCTCGACAGCGAGCAGAGCCGCGCGGCGGATATGGAGCGCGCCGGCCGGGACATCCCGGAAACGACGCTGGAGAAAATCCGCAGGCTCGAAGCCCAGATTCGAGATATCGAGCGGGAGATTTCCGCTCAGCGGCAGGATATCGGCGAAATGAAAAAGGCCTACGAATCAGACATCAAGCGCCTGGAAGAAATCACCGGGGAGACACGAACACTCCCCCTGGAGCCGGAAGAAAACTAAGCTCCACTAATGACAAAGGGCGCTCAACCGAGCGCCCTTTGCGTATGACTCACCAACTCGCCGAATCAAGCAGTGGCGGCAGTGGTTTTCTTGGCCGCAGGCTTGCGAGCAGTGGTCTTGCGCGTAGCCGGCTTCTTGGCCGTTACGGACTTCTTGGCATCCTGAGCGGCCTCTGAAACATCGTCGGCTGCTTCAGAAACGGCGTCCGCACCTTCGGCAGCTTCTTTTTCCAGCTTCGCAACCAGCTCAGCGGCGAAGTTGCCAAAACGGGAGTTCAGAGAGCGCAGCTGCTCGAACAGATCCTTGGAGTAGCCGTTGTAACGCTTGCGCAGGGTTTTTACGCTGTATTCACGCGCTTCCGCTTCCAGCTTTTCTGCATAATCAAACGGCTTGGACGCCAGCTTCTTCTGCTGCTCTTCAGCCGCGTTGATGCCTTTCTCAACGATGTCTTGCAGCTGTTCCTGATAGGATTTCAGTTTACCCATGATGGTTCTCCCTGTTTTCCGAGTCGTTTCGGCACCGCGTTTTGCAGAGCCTTTGGTAACTTTCACCTACCAAAGTACGGCTAAAAATTAGAATGTTCATACTAAACACGGATAGGGGTTTTTACCGATTATTCACTTGATCACAGAATACTCGCTGGCATAATCGCACACTATTTTAACGAAGCCCGTCTCCCGGTTGTATTCAGGCTCCATACGAACGAATACCAGAGGGTGCACCTGCAGCGCCCCGTATGCGAGTAGTTATGAAGAGAACGCTTTATGCCAGTCCGCTGTCACGAACCGCGGCCACACTCCTTTGCCTGTTTGCCATACTTCTGGCCGGCTGCCAGGAAGACACGCGAGCCAGTAAACTGGATTCAAAACGCGCTTCGGAGATGGCAGACAGCCGCCTGAAACAGGCGCAGGGCGACTTGCTTGCCACGCTCGGCCAAAGCCAGCCGGACGACCAGAAAACGGAACCGCCAACCGGCGCCGATACCCCGAAAACCCTGGTATGGAATCCGCCGCTTACCCGTGAAGACGGCTCGGCACTGACACCAGGCCAGATTGCCGGTTACCGCATTTATTACCGACTGAAACACCAGGAGAGCTTCAGCGTCATTCCGCTGAACGATGGCAGCAAAACCCGGTACACGCTGTCGGAGATGCAGCCCGGCGCCTACGAGTTCTCGATCACCACCATTGACGTAGATGGCCTGGAGAGCCGACGCTCAGACCCGGTTGAGATCAACCTGATCTGAGCGGAAGGAGGGGTTACCAGCGGAAGATCACCCAGCTGGGCACCAGCAGGTCGGACTCGGTATCCTGAACCCAACCACCGCCGTCGGCCGGCACCAGGTAGTACTCCGGGCCAATTTCAGGCACCACTTTGATCTCCATCAGCTGGCCATTCACCCGGTACTCATAGAAAACTTCTTTCTCGCCGGGGCGAATAACAATCTCCGCACCACCCTCCGGCGGCTGGTAATCGGAAATAACCACAGGTTCCTGAGGGGTAACCACCGGAGTGGCATCCAGAGCCCCTTCATCCTGGGCCAGCAACGGCGCAGAGAAGCAGCCCCATAGCAGGGCGGAACAGGCGATTCGTTTCATTTTCGTGGTACCCTTTGGTTCATCTTTCTGGCTAGAGTTGCACAAGCCAATCCACGCTTCAATCAGAATCCGGACCTGTTTTGATATGACTGAACAAACCAACCCTCCCGTGGTTCTGGTGGACGGATCGTCTTACCTGTTCCGTGCCTACCATGCCCTGCCGCCACTAACCACCAGCAAGAATCACCCGACTGGCGCCATCAAAGGCGTAATCAGCATGTTGCGGCGCATTGAACAGGACTTTCCGGGTTCGAAAACCGTGGTGGTGTTTGATGCCAAGGGCAAGACCTTCCGGCACGACATGTATGAGGAATACAAAGCCAACCGGCCCCCGATGCCGGATGATCTGGCGGTACAGATTGAACCCATTCACGAGATTGTCCGGGCGATGGGCTTACCACTGTTGATTGTGCCCGGCGTGGAGGCCGACGATGTTATCGGCACCCTGGCCCATGAAGCCACCAGCAAGGGCATCGATGTGGTGGTGTCCACCGGCGACAAGGACATGGCTCAACTGGTCAGCGACCACGTTACCCTCATCAACACCATGACCGAAACCGCCATGGACCGGGATGGGGTGGTGGAAAAGTTTGGCGTTACCCCGGAGCAGATCATTGATTACCTGGCGCTGGTGGGCGACAAGGTCGACAACATTCCTGGCGTAAACAAATGCGGCCCGAAAACCGCCGTCAAATGGCTGCAGAGCTACGACAACCTGGACAACCTCATTGAGCATGCCGACGAGATCAAAGGCAAGATCGGGGAATACCTGAGGGAAGCGACCGACACCCTGCCCCTGAGCCGGGAGCTGGCCACCATCCGGACCGATGTGGAACTCGAATTCGGGCTGGAGGATCTTCAGGAACGCCAGCAGGACGACGCCAGTCTGTTGGAGCTCTTCAAAGAATACGAATTCCGCAGCTGGATCGCGGAACTGGAAAACGGCTCGTCACCAGACGACGCTTCCGCGAGCAACCAGCCACAGCTGAAAACTGAGGTGGAAAAGCAGTACCAGGTCATTACCGAGCAGGCGGACCTGGACCAGTGGCTGAAGAAACTCAAAGATTCCGATCTGTTCGCCTTCGACACCGAAACCACCAGCCTCCGCTACATGGATGCCGAAATTGTCGGCGTGTCGTTTGCCGTTGAGCCAGGTAAGGCCGCTTACGTGCCACTGGGCCATGATTATATGGGCGCGCCGGAGCAACTGGACCGGGACTCTGTGCTGGAACAGCTGAAGCCGTTGCTTGAAGACCCGAAGCACAAAAAAGTCGGGCAGAACCTCAAGTACGACAAAAACGTACTGGCCAACCACGGCATCCAGTTGGAGGGCATCGCAGAGGACACCATGGTGGAGTCCTATGTGCTGAATTCGGTTGCGACCCGTCACGACATGGACAGCCTGGCTCGCGCCTATCTTGATGAAGAAACCATCACCTACGAATCCATCGCGGGCAAAGGTGCCAAACAACTGACGTTCAACCAGATCGATCTGGAAAAGGCCGGCCCCTATGCCGCCGAAGACGCTGACATCACCCTGCGCCTGCACCAGACCCTCGCTCCAATGCTGAAAGACACCGGCAAACTGGAATCCGTTTACCGGGAAATCGACCTGCCGCTGGTGCCGGTACTGTCCCGGATGGAACAGCGGGGCACCCTGATCAGTGCCAGCACGCTGCGCCAACACAGCCAGGAACTGGCGGAGCGCATGGCCGAACTGGAGAAGGAAGCCCACGAGGTTGCCGGCGAAGCCTTCAACCTGGGCTCTACCAAACAATTACAGGCCATCCTTTATGACAAGTTTGGCCTGCGGGTCATCAAGAAGACACCCAAGGGCGCGCCATCGACGGCCGAGCCGGTTCTGCAGGAGCTGGCCCACGAGCACGAGCTGCCCCGGCTGATTGTCGAGCACCGCAGCCTGAGCAAGCTAAAGTCCACCTACACCGACACCCTGCCCGAGCTTATCCACCACCGTACCGGGCGAGTGCACACCTCCTATCATCAGGCGGTGACGGCGACAGGACGCTTGTCTTCATCGGAACCCAACCTCCAGAACATTCCGATTCGGACTCAGGAAGGCCGACGCATACGCCAGGCATTTATTGCCCCTAAAGGCTACAAGTTGCTGGCTGCTGACTACTCCCAGATTGAGCTTCGCATCATGGCTCACCTGTCTGGCGATAAAGGCTTACTGACTGCGTTCGAGCACGGCGAAGACATTCACAAGGCCACCGCAGCCGAAGTTTTCGGTGTGGCGGTGGATGAGGTAACCGGCGACCAGCGTCGGAGTGCCAAGGCAATCAACTTCGGGTTGATCTACGGGATGTCGGCATTCGGGCTTTCGCGCCAGCTGGAAGTGGACCGGAAAACCGCCCAGGAATACATCGACCGCTATTTCGAGCGTTACCCCGGCGTTCTGAAATACATGGACAACATCCGCAAACAGGCCCATGACGACGGCTACGTGGAAACGCTCTACGGCCGCCGCCTGTACCTGCCGGAGATCAATGCGCGTAACAAACAGCTGCAGCAGGCCGCCGAGCGCACCGCCATCAATGCGCCCATGCAGGGCACGGCCGCCGACATCATCAAGCGGGCCATGATCGAGGTAGACAACTGGCTGCGCCGCGAACACGCCAACGATGCCTGTATGACCATGCAGGTACACGACGAACTGATCATCGAAGTTCGCGAAGAAGCCGTAGAAAAAGTCAAAGAAGGCCTGGTCAAGCGCATGTCCGCCGCCGCCAGCCTGGATGTGCCACTGCTGGTGGAAGCCGGTGTGGGTGACAACTGGGACCAGGCTCACTAAACACTCCGCAGCTTCGGATAACGCCCTGTTTCTGAACAACATCCCGCCTCCGGGCACAGAAACAGGGCAGACTCTCCGCTCACACCCTCGCAGACACCAGCAAAGACGGCCATCGGCACAGAGGCACGAATTCTGCATTATCTTTCGATGTCTCGGGGCTCTTCGCCCCATGCAGTGACACCAATGCGAGGTCCAAGCGATGAATTCCGCAACCAGCGAACGCAACTGGCTGTTCGACCCCAGTCTTCTGAAACTCGTGCATCAGTGCCGCCGGCTTATCCAGTCTGAATTCGGCGTAAAACTGCACCTTAACGAAGATGGCCTGGAGCAACACCTGGCCGAGTACGCCCGTAAAACCCGTTCAAAGCATCTGATTCATACCTGGGAAGCGCTTAAACAGAGAGTACCGGAGCTGAATACCGCCAATATCAAAGAGGAAATTGCGCCACGGATGTACCGCGGACAACCCATAGCGGAAGAAGGTGCCAAAAAAGCTACGGAGGAAATGTCGGGGACTGACTGCCCCCGGCAGAAAAAGGTGATCTACCGGGGCCAGGTGGTGGGCTGATTCCGGAAGGAATCAGCCTCAGAGGGCTATTCGAGAATCAGAAGGCTTTGCTGACTTCGAATGCGGCGCTCCAGGCACTGAGTTCGTATTCAGCCTGGTAGCGATCGTTTCCAACCGGAGTAGAAGGATCGCTGTGGAGATATACGCGATCATCAACCTTTGCGTTACCATCGAAGATCAATGTTCCAACGGCGACATCGACAGTCCAGCCGTTCGAGACATCTTTCCACTGCGTCCCCAGAGTTAACCAATGACGGTCCTGAGATGGGATTCGCGCAGTTACAAATTTATCGTTAACGGGCGACTCGTCAAAAGCGTAACCCGCTTTGAATGCCCACGCAGGCGTTGCCTGCCAGATGCCACCTACGTTGAACTGCCAAGTATTCTCCCATTTTTCAGTGACGTGGTTGATCGGGTCAGGAATGCCCATTGGGCTAAGCCGGCCAAGAATTTGTGACACATCCCCTGAACTACCTTCGCGGCTGACAACGTCCAGCTCTTCAAAGCGGCTCCATCGGGCGTAAGTCGCGCCCGCTAGCAACGTCACCTCGTCAGTTAAGTGGTGTCGAGCACCGAACGAGATGCTTTCGGGAATTGCCAGCGGAACTTCTACTTTTTCTTCTGCCGAGGCGGGCAGGCCGAGTTGCGAGGGCAGTCCAGAAACTTCCATATCGCCCTTTAAGTTCAACTCGGTCCCAGTCTGAGCAGACAAGCCAAACTGTGTCCGGTCTGAAAGCTCATACAGGAATCCGACCCGGAACGTTACTCCAATGTCGTCACCCTCCACGTCAGCGTATGGCTCATCCAATGCCAAAGCTCCCATTCCGGCAACTCTACTAAGATCCTGATAGCGGCTCAGGCGTCCCTCAGCGTACATAATGTTCAAGCCCAATCCCATGGACAGGCCTTGACCGTTATTTACAGAGAGCGATGGAGTGAAGGCGATAGCGGTGAGTTCAGTCTTGTCCGCGAAAAAACGGCCGGAGAAGTCGTTGTCATAGTCTGCCGCCAACCCATAAGGCGCATGAATGCCGAAACCCACATCGATTGAATCGTTAACCTCGTGGGTCAGATAAAAATTCGGCAGCACGGCGGGATCTGCAATATCTCCACCATCGCTTGACGGATTAACAGGAACATTTGGGTTAGTCCGCGTAGTGCGGATGGAACCACTTTTCGCCTCAGCATCAATATCCAACACCGCCGCACCAAACGAAATATTGGTGCCGGAAAGCTGGCTCATACCCGCCGGGTTAAACAGAACCGTGGTGGCGTTCTCAGGGTTGGCGGCAGCCCCGGCATTGGCCACACCCATCTGGCTGGCGCTCTGCTCGTTCAGGGAAAATCCGCCGGCCAGAACGCTGGCTGGTGCTGCTACGGCTGCCAGCGTCGCCAAACGGATCGCTTTTACGAGTGCGTTGGTATTTTTGTGCATGGTGTCTCCTTTTTTAGAATCGCGCGGAGTATACGCAGCACATGGCAACGGCCTCAAATGCCAAAGCTACTGGTTCGCGCCGCTAACCAATTACAACTTTGGTATTAGATGCCGCCCCCGCTGAACGGGGGCGGAAGACGTGGACGTCAGTCATCCTGAATGGTGAGTTTGTCGACCGAGGAAGACAGCTTGTCTGCACCCTGGGCGTCGGCCCCCAGCTTGATCATCAGGCGCAGATCGTTGGCGGAATCGGCGTGGGCAAGGGCATCTTCGTAGGTGATGGAACCCTCGGCATACAGCTTGTACAACGCCTGATCGAAGGTCTGCATGCCAGACTCGTTCGATTTTGCCATCAGCTCTTTGAGTTTGTGCACCTCGCCCTTGCGGATCAAGTCGGCCACCAGCGGGGTGTTGATCAGCACCTCAATGACCGCCTTGCGGCCCTTGCCGTCGGGCGTGGGTACCAGCTGCTGGGCGACAATGGCCTTCAGGTTCAGAGACAGGTCCATCCAGATCTGGTTGTGCTGCTCCGGCGGAAAGAACTGGATAATCCGGTCCAGCGCCTGGTTGGCGTTGTTGGCGTGCAGGGTGGCCAGACACAGGTGGCCGGTTTCGGCGAACTGAACCGAGTATTCCATGGTCTGGCGTGTCCGCACCTCACCAATCAGAATGACATCCGGCGCCTGCCGCAGAGTGTTCTTCAGAGCCACCTCAAAGCTTTCGGTATCAATACCCACTTCCCGCTGGGTCACGATACAACCCTGGTGCTGGTGCACGAATTCAATCGGGTCTTCGATGGAGATGATATGGCCGCGACTGTTACGGTTGCGATGGCCAAGCATGGCTGCCAGCGAGGTGGACTTACCGGTACCGGTTGCGCCCACAAACATGATCAGTCCGCGCTTGGTCATAGCCAGATCCTTGATGATCTCCGGCAGCGACAGATCATCAATCTGGGGGATTTTCACCTCAATCCGGCGAAGCACCATGCCGCACAGGTTGCGCTGGAAGAATGCCGACACCCGGAAGCGGCCAATGCCCCGGGCACTGATGGCAAAGTTGCATTCGTGGGTTTCTTCGAACTCGGCGCGCTGCTTGTCGTTCATCGCGCCGTAGACAAATTCCCGCGTCTGTTCTGGCGTCAGGGCATTCTTGGTGACGGGCAACACCTTACCATTCACCTTCATGCTGGGGGGCACCCCTGCGGTGATAAACAGGTCTGAACCACCCTTTTCTACCATCAGCCTTAACAGTTTCTCGAATTCCATTTTTCTACCCAGTTTTCAGTATCAGAAGTTATCAGGCATCTTCGCCTTGGCCCGCGCAGCGTCGCGGGAGATCAGGCCTTTCTGCAACAGGCGCTCCAGGCACTGGTCCAGCGTCTGCATACCCAGGGAACCACCGGTCTGGATGGCCGAATACATCTGGGCAATCTTGTCTTCCCGGATCAGGTTCCGGATGGCGGCGGTGCCGATCATGATTTCGTGGGCGGCAATACGGCCACCCCCCATTTTCTTCATCAGGGTCTGGGAGATAACCGCCTGCAGTGATTCCGACAGCATGGAGCGAACCATGGACTTCTCCTCCGCCGGGAATACATCCACTACCCGGTCGATGGTTTTGGCGGCGGAGGTGGTGTGCAGGGTGCCGAAGACCAGGTGGCCGGTTTCAGCAGCGGTCAGTGCCAGACGAATGGTTTCCAGGTCCCGGAGCTCACCCACCAGAATGATGTCCGGGTCTTCCCGCAGGGCCGAACGCAGCGCCTCGTTAAAACCCAGGGTATCCCGATGCACTTCCCGCTGGTTCACCAGACACTTTTTGGACTCGTGCACGAATTCGATCGGGTCCTCAATGGTGAGGATGTGCTCGTAGCGGGTATCGTTGATGTAATCCATCATCGCCGCCAGGGTGGTGGACTTACCGGAACCGGTAGGCCCGGTTACCAGTACCAGACCACGAGGCACAGAAGAAATATCCTTGAAAACCTGGCCCATGCCCAGATCTTCCATGGTCAGAACCTTCGAGGGGATCGTACGGAATACCGCGCCAGCACCGCGGTTCTGGTTAAAGGCGTTAACCCGGAAGCGGGCCACGCCGGGCACTTCGAACGAGAAGTCGGTTTCCAGGAACTCTTCGTAGTCCTTACGCTGCTTGTCGTTCATGATGTCGTAGATCAACCCGTGCACTTCTTTGTGCTCCATCGGGGGCAGGTTGATCCGGCGCACATCGCCGTCGACACGAATCATTGGGGGCAAACCGGCAGACAGGTGCAAATCCGACGCACCCTGTTTGGCCGAAAAGGCAAGCAGTTCAGTAATATCCATAGGATTCCTCGGAGGGCTTTTTCTTTTAGTCCAGAAGCGGCAAACTCACATTATGAGCAGCATAGCAGACAACATCGGGAGCGTAACCCGACGCATACAAAAAGCAACATTGCAGGCTGGCCGGGAGCCCGGCAGCGTGCGCCTTCTGGCGGTGAGCAAGACCCGACCGGCGGAGGATCTGAAGGCCGCTTTTGAGGCCGGCCAGGTCGCGTTTGGCGAGAACTACCTGCAGGAAGCGCTGGACAAAATGCAGGCGCTCTCCGACATAGAGGGTATAGAGTGGCATTTCATTGGGCCGATCCAGTCCAACAAAACCCGTCAGATTGCCGAAGCCTTTGCCTGGGTTCACAGTGTGGACCGATTGAAGATCGCCCGCAGGCTCAGCGAACAACGACCAGAGACCCTGCCGCCGCTCAACATCTGTCTGCAGGTGAACATCAACGATGAGGAGAGCAAGTCCGGCTGCACGCTGGACGAGCTTGATGAGCTGCTCGAGGCCATTGGCGAACTGCCCAATCTGCGCCTGAGGGGATTAATGGCGATTCCGGACCCGGACCAACCCGAGGCCGAGCTGCGGCTGAGCTTCCGGAAGCTGGCCTCCACCCTGACAAAACTGCGGCAGGGCCATCCTGAAGCCGGCCCGCTGGACACCCTTTCCATGGGCATGTCCGATGATCTGGAAATGGCCATTGCCGAGGGTGCC
>Ga0079224_100000618_pt1 | contig 35918 bp, 20 predicted proteins | sample Stecom2015_FD_80414 | JGI IMG/M metagenome (GOLD analysis project Ga0079224, IMG submission 80414) | Agricultural soil microbial communities from Utah to study Nitrogen management - Steer compost 2015 | ecosystem: Environmental > Terrestrial > Soil > Agricultural land | place: USA: Utah... | reverse complement strand
TCGAGTCCTCTTCTGGGCACCATTTTCTTCAATCGGCTGTCCGGTCAATCCAGCGGCAGTTGGATCTCTCGCATGATGCGTTCCATTTCGCCGAGGATTTTGACGGTTTCATCGCCTCGGTGATCGCCACTGTCTCGACGCTCACCCGCTCGATCTCCTTGTCGAAGTCGTCGTTCGCGTCCTTCGCCTCCCAGTAGCCGATCGGAACGCGCAGTCCGTGGAGGAGCGCTCCATCGACGTAGATACGCGTCATCTGCTTCGTCAGCAGGTCGCGCTCAGCGATGAACTGAAGGTCATGAGCCTTGCCCCAGCGCTTGAGCAGGTCCTTGAATGCCCCCCGCAGAACGCTCTCGCGATTGCTGCCGGACACGGCGCGTAAGCGGTCGAGCTCGGCGCGGTATTCTTTGATCAGGTGCTGGCTCAATTCCATCCCCCTCCATGCTTGGTGCCGAAACGGATCGAACTGCAGGAAGACCGAGCCGCCGTCCAAGCGGTCTCCGCAATCGGGCATCCCGCGCCGTCTCGAACTCCGCCTTCGGGTCCCCGGAGCAGCGGCCACCGCCCGCTCAACGCCACCCGCGCCTCTGCATCGCGGCCCAGCGCAAGCAACACCAACCCGAAAGTCCCGACCTCCGAAATCTCGCTCGACCGCGCCAGCGAAGTCACGATGAGGCGTGCCCTACATACGACCAGACGTTGAGAGTCGCCGGGAAGGGCAAAGGTTGGCCTGTAACGCCAAGAACAGTTCAGCTAATATTCGATCGCATAAAGCGGCCGAGACTTAATCCTTAACCTTGGTTAACGCGCCGCCGCCGGGTCCGCACCATGCTCTCACGCACTGGGAGGGGCGCGCATGCCCGTCGACGTTCTGACCAAGCCGAACAAGCGCCGGTACCGCGTCTACGCCTTCGATCCCGCCGCATCGGTCAAGCTCGAGACCGCGGTCATCAACGACGCGCTGATCGAACTTCCGTGGGAGACCAGGTGGGAGGATCCGATCGGCATCGGTCCGTCCAACGAATACTTCGAGGTCGTCGACTACGACCAGTTCTGCCGCACGTTCTACGAGCCGGTCGATCCCAACGACCCGTGGTTCCTGGCGCAGGACGGCCTCGCTCCCTCCGAAGGCAATCCGCAGTTCCACCAGCAGATGGTCTTCGCCGTCGCGATGAACACCGTCCGCAATTTCGAGCGCGCGCTCGGCCGGATGGTGTTCTGGGCGCTGCCCGACGACGATCCGCGCATCGAGGCCAGGCGCGAGGGCCGGGGAGAGGACTACCCTCCGTTCACTCGCCGCCTGCGCATATATCCGCACGCCCTGCGCGAGGCGAACGCCTACTTCAGCCCGGGCAAGGGCGCGCTGCTGTTCGGCTATTTCAAGAGCAAGCCGCGCTCGGAGGGCGACGACGGGCAGTGGATCTTCACCTGCCTCTCGCAGGATATCGTCGCGCACGAAACGACGCACGCGATCCTGCACGGCATGCGCCGCCGGGGGATCGAGCCGGTCAATCCGGATTCGCTCGCCTTCCACGAAGGGTTCGCCGACGTCGTGGCGCTGCTGCAGCACTTCACCATGGGCAAGGTGGTGTGCCACGAGCTCGCGCGCACCGGGGGCGAATTGCGCTCGGAGAGCCTGCTCAACGGGCTCGCCAGCCAGCTCGGCACGGCAACCGGCCGCGGGGGAGCGCTGCGCAAGGCGCTCGAGACGCTTCAGGAGGAGTACCACGCCGAAAGGCAGGGCGAGGAAGCGCACTTCAAGACCCTGGCCCGGATGACCGAGCCGCACGATCGCGGCCAGTGCCTCGTGGCCGCGATCTTCGACACCTTCGTGACGATCTACGAGCGCCGCACCAACGACCTCTTCCAGCTTGCCGGCGTGCCGCGGGGGAGCAGGGACCTGCCCGAGAAGCTGGTGGCGAGGCTGGGCGAGGAAGCGAGCCGCGTCGCCCACTCCATTCTCGAGATGTGCGTGCGCGGCCTCGACTACCTGCCGCCGACGGCCGCGACGTTCGGCGACTACCTGCGCGCGGTGATCACGGCGGACACCGACCTGGTGCCCGAGGACACGCAGAACTTCCGGGTCGCGCTGGCGGAGTCCTTCCGCAAGCGCCAGGTGCCGATTAGCGGCTGCGTCTCCTACGCCCCCGAAGCGCTGTGCTGGGAGCGGCCGGACCTCCGCCCGTTCGAATCGATGATCGACGACCGCGCCGGCGCCGATGCCAGGCTGAGGGGGCCGGATGCGCTGTTTGCCGATGCGCTGCGCGACATGACGTTCGTCGCAAGGCTGAACGACGACCGCTCGCGCCAGTTCGGCACGAGCGCGGACCCCCGCTTCGTCAAGTCCGCCGAGCAGAGCAGGATAATCGGCGATTCTCCCTATCTGAGTGGCGACACCGACAGCCGGAACCTGCGTGACGAGGCGATGCGCGTGGTCATGCGCAACCAGCTCGCGCTCTATCGCTGGTTGCTCAAGCCGATGCCCACGACGCGCCAGCAGAGAATGTGGGAGTCGCTGCTTGGGGTTCGCACGCTCCCGCTCGGCCGACACCTGGATGCGAGCCTCGCGCCCACGGGAGAATGGAGCCCGCTGTCGATCAAGGCGCGGGAAATCTCGCTCGAGGAATGGAAAGAGGTCGACCATCCGTCGGACTGGGTCGACAGCGAGGTCTCGACGCGCGACGGCAAGGTCCTGCTCCCCGTGTTCGAAGTGCACTCGGTGCGGATTGCCCGGCGCATCGGACCCGGCGGACGCGAACTCTCGCAGATGGTCGCCCAGGTCACGCAGAAGCGGCGCGGCTACTTCGACCCGGCGCGCCAGCAGGAAGTCGACCGCGAGGGGGCGCCGCCCGACGAGGAACCCGATTTCTGGTTCCGCGGCGGAGCGACGATCATCGTCGACCTGCGCGACGGCAAGCTCGAGCGGATCATCCGCCAGCGCATCGACCAGGAGGATCGGCTCTGCCGCCAGCGCGAGTTCCTCGAGAGCGACTCGCTCGCGCTGGCGATGGCGGCGGCCGCAAAGAGCCAGCTCGACGCGCCGGTCTTCGGCTTCGAACGCGAACCCTTCGCCTTCATGCACGGAGACATGTGATGGAGGTCGATCGCGTTAAGGTGCGGATGTACAAGAAGCTGCTCGGCGACTGCTTCCTGATCAGCGTCGAAGGCAGCGACAGGAACCAGCCGGCGTCGGCCCATATCCTCGTGGATTGCGGCGTCCTGCAGGGCACGCGCGGATCGAAGGACCTCATGGTCGCCGCGGTCGAGGACATCTACGCGACGGCAGGCGACAAGGGGCTCGACCTCGTGGTCGTCACGCACGAGCACTACGACCACATCTGCGGTTTCAAGCTGGCCGATCACCTCTTCGAGGAGCGCGGCTTCGACAACCTCTGGATGGCCTGGACCGACGATCCCGACGATCCGGACGGCAAACAGCTGCAGGAACAGTTCGGTCAGGCCTATGCCGCGCTGGCCGGCATGGCGGCCCGGTTCGGCGTCAGGACGGCGTTCGACGATTTCGAAAACGAAGCCCTGCTCGGCCTGGCCGGCTTTTCCGGGCCGCTGGCGGTGCCGCTGGATGAGGGGGGCGAGGGCGAGGAAGCCCTGACGTCCGCGCAAGACGGCCTCGCGGCCGCGAAGCGGGCCAGGACGGTTCGCGGGAGCCGCAAAATCTATCTCGCTCTCAAGGAGTGGGCGGGAAGCACCCGCTATCTCTCGCCCGGCGAGGTGACGCGCACACCCGGCGCGATCGGGCTTCGCACTTTCGTGCTCGGTCCGCCGCGCGATCGCGACCTGCTCGGCAAGTCGATCCCCTCGAGCGGAGAGAACCAGGAGACCTACTTCGCGCTGGCGGGGGAAAGCCTGGGCTCGATCGAGCCTTCGCAAGACGAGGCTTCGCCGGAGTCCCGGGCCCGCGAGAAGCGCATCTGCGATTCCGCGCAGAAGCTGTCGCCGTTTTCCCCCCGCTTTCGATGGCGCAGCTTTGCCGAGCAGCGCGATGCCACCGACGACGGCGAGGCGACGCGCTTCCTTGCCGAGCGCTATTTCGCAGAGCACTCCGCGGGGAAGGACTTTTCCGAAGGCGAGCCGCTGGCTCACCGCCGGATCGACGACGCGATGCGCTCGACCTTCTCCTCGCTCGCGCTGAAGATGGACAACAACACCAACAACACGAGCCTGGTGCTCGCGTTCGAGCTGCCGGACGATGCGGGGACGATGATCTTCGCCGCAGACGCGCAAGTCGGCAACTGGCTGTCGTGGGGAAGTGTCGTCTTCAAGGAGGGAGGGAAGAGCCTCGCCACGACCAGCGCGGACCTGCTCCGCGCGGCCAGACTCTACAAGGTCGGCCATCACGGAAGCCACAACGCCACCTTGCGTGAACATGGGCTCGAAGAGATGGTCCACGACGAGCTCGTCGCGCTGATCCCTACCGACGAGGAATTCGCCAGGCGCCAGTCGGGCGGATGGGAAATGCCCGACGCGCATCTCAACCAGGCGCTGCTCAAGAAGTCCAAGGGCCGCATCCTGCGCGGCGACAGGGCGGCAAAGGAAGCCATCGACCTGCACCGGGAGATGGCGAGCAAGGCTTCCGCCGAGCGTTTCGCCGAACGCGTGAAGGACACGGACCTCTATGTCGAGTTCACGGTCTTCGACCGCCAGCTTGGAGACGGAAAACGTGATTGACCTGCGCGAAGGGGACACGTCGTTCGACGAACAGGAAACCGGCGAAACCGTCATCGCCCTCTCCGGCGGCGGGTACCGCGCCATGCTGTTCCACCTCGGCTTTCTCTGGCGGATGCGCGACGCCGGAATGCTTGCGCGCGTGGATCGCTTCGCCAGCGTTTCCGGTGGGTCGATCGTCGCCGGGATGCTCGCGAAACACTGGTCCGGGATCGACTGGAGTGACGAGGGGCAGAGCTTTCGCGACAAGGTCGGCGACCCGATCGTCGCGATGTCGCAGCAGTCGATCGACGTCGTGGCCGGACTGATAGGACGCGTGCCGGGCCTGAACGGTTCGTGGGTACGGCGCGCCTACGACCGGGTGCTGTTCGGGGGGACCAAGCTGACCGACCTCCCGGAAAGGCCTCGCTTCATCTTCAACGCGACGAGCCTCCACAGCGGCAAGCTGGTGCGCATGGAGCGGCGATGGATTGCGGACTACACGGTCGGCCACTGGGATTCCAAGGACGTGTCGCTGGCCCACGCGGTTGCGGCGTCATCCGCGTTCCCCCCTGTGCTTTCACCGGTCACGGTCGGGCTCGAGGGGCGGCGCTTCACCCCTTTCCGGGATGCGCGCCATCCGCCGCCGCCGACGCTCTACCTCACGGACGGCGGGGTCTACGATAACCTCGGCATCGAGAGCGTCTGGAAGCAGGCCGACACCGTGTACGTCAGCGACGCGGGGGCCAATTTCCAGTACCAGCCCAAGGGCACGTTCCTGCTGTCGAGCCAGGCCCTGCGGGTGACTTTCATCATGCAGGACCAGGTCGGCGCGCTGCGCTTCCGCCAGATCCTCAACGCGTTCGAAACGACCGACGTCAACGTTCGCCGCAACGGCTTTCTCGTTTCGAGCGACTTCTTCGTCGATCCTCGTCCGCCCGGAGGTTTGCCCTATGAGCGCGGCCTGGCCGAAGACCTCGCGGCGACGCCGACCCGTCTGTCGCGAATGGACCGGATACGGGCAATGCGGCTGGTAAACTGGGGTTATGTCGCCACCGACGAGCGCATTCGCAGCAAGGGCCTGCCTGCGGGCCGTTGCGAGCTTCCTTACCCGCAGGCCCCGCTGGAGTGAGAAACCCGGCTTCACTACTGACAGGAGGTAGAAATGGCACTGGAATTTGCAGGCAACGCTGCGCCGCTGGACGACGAGGCGATCGAGGCAGCGGCGAAGAAGATCGGCTGCCAGGTGGCGGCAGTTCGCGCGGTCATTGACGTCGAGAGCCGGGGCGGCTTTCTGAGCGACAAGCGGCCGAAGATTCTGTTCGAGCGCCACTATTTCTCGCGCCTGACGAAGAGGAAATTCGATGCCTCGCACCCGGCCATCTCCAATTCCAAATGGGGCGGCTACAAGGGGGGTGCGGCCGAGTACGCCCGGTTGGCCGAGGCGATCAAGCTCGATCGCGATGCGGCCTTGCGCTCCGCCAGTTGGGGCGCGTTCCAGATCATGGGGGACAATTACAAGATCTGCGGCTTCGCCAACGTGGAGGACTTCGTGACGGCGATGGTCTCCGGAGAACCGGCACAGCTCGACGCGTTCGTCAGTTTCGTCAGGAAGAACGGCCTGGCCGACGAGCTCATCCGTCTCGACTGGGCCGGCTTCGCCCGCGGCTACAACGGCCCGGCGTACAAGGTGAACAAGTACGACACCAAGCTGGCAGCGGCTTTCGCGTTCCACAGCTCCGGCGGGGCCCGTTCCGAAAGCCCGCGGCCCCTGCTCAAGATCGGCGACAAGGGCGACGACGTGAAAGTGGTCCAGGAAGCGCTCGGGATCACGGCCGACGGCGACTTCGGACCGGTCACGAAGAACGCCGTCGTGGCATTCCAGAAGAAGAAGGGCCTCTATGCCGACGGCATCGTGGGCAAGCAGACCTGGGCGGCGCTGAAGCTGGATTGAAGGGCCGGTACGAGACGACGGCCTTATCCCATCGCCTCAGGGAGCGAGGCCGGCGGCCACGTCGGCGAACGAAGCCTGGCCGGCCGGCGGGCCGCTCCACGAGACCATCGAGCGAGCTGCGACTTCCGGATAGCGCTGCGCGAACTGCCGGATGACCCCCTGGCAGGATTCGCAGGGCGCCCGTTCGGTGTACATGCTCACGGCGAAATCGGGATCGTCGGCGAACCGGCCAGCATCGATCACCCGTGCAGCGTGCTCGAGCAGGATACTCTCGGTGTGATTGTCACCCGGGCGGGCATTGACGTCGAACGTGGTAAAGAGGCGCCGTCTCGGCAACGTGGTCATTCCCGGAAGCGCCTGGTTGTTGCTTTTCGCGATCAGCAACTGCGATGCATCCCCTGACCGAAGCTCGGCGACAGCAACGTTCCTGCCTTCGTCGAAGCCATGCAAGTCCCGCATGGTCGCAGCAATCCGCGCTCCTTCGGCGGGGTCGATTGCGCCGTTGGCACCTCTCGCGAGGATCGGCATGTCGGTCGCCAGCAACGAATACTCGGGTGTCGCCTCGACCTCGCGCAAGCGCCGGTTGGCAGGCGGCGGTGCGCGATCGGGCGCGGCTTCGACAAGCTCCTCCGCATGCAGGCGCCGCAGGTCGTTGCCGCGTGCCGTTTCCTCCGCCCGGCTCCGCTTCACGGACATCTCCCGGCGCAGACTCGCGCGCCGCAAACGCGCTTCCTCGGGCGTGCGCGGCAAGGGTCGATTGAGTTGCTCGGCGATCATGCTGCCGAAGTCCTCGTCCAGGACAAGGTTGGCCAGCCGCAGCCACGGATCGCGGCCCTCCGGGAAGCGGCGCGTACGCGACTTCAGCTGGTTCGCAATGTCGCGCAGCGATGCCTGCATGGGATGATCTTCCGGAAGGAGATCCACGACGGCCGCGATCCGGCGGCCGATCGCCGCGCGAGATTTCTCCTTGCTGAAGTCGACGCCGAGTCTTTGCAGCGCCTCGATCTCGGTTGCCGGAATCCTCGGAGGCCGAGCCGCAACCGGAGTTTGCGGGGCGGCCCCTTCGACCGAGGAAGCGGTGCCTCGGGCAACGGCGGCGCTTTCGCCCGACGCCGGCTCGGGCGCCGTTCTCGGGGACGGCAGTTGCGTTTCGGGATCGGCCGCGATCGCAGGGGCACGGTCCTCTGCGCTTTCGGCAGCGGCGACCGGCCTGGACGATTCGGTCGTCTCGCCATCTTCGCGGGCGGGAAGCGGCGCTGCGTCTGGCGTCTCGTCGTCGCCCAGCGCAGAACGCAGCCTTGCAGGCTCGGCTTCCGCCACGGACAGCCGCGCCGGTCGCGGAAATCCGTGCGCGTCGTTGAACAGATCGAGAATGCGCTGGTGGTGCATGGCGAACTGGTCGGTCAGCATCGAGCGGTCGTTGCCCCAGCTGGCCACGCCTCCCAGGTCCATCAGCGTGATGTGGGGATCCCGTGCGGCCTCGCGGATCGCGGGAGGCAGCGTGGGATCGTCCGCCAGGGCCTTGAGGAACGCCTCGAAGCGATCACCGCGACCATCGCGATAGATGCCGATCGGAGAATCGGTGAAGGGGTAGAGGACACGGCTGAGGTGAGGATGCGTTTCCTTGACCACCCCGCCCCTGGCCGTCGCGCGGACATAGGCCAGCCAACGATCACCGAGCGGCGTGCCCGAGCGCACGTCGATGACGTTGCCCAATTCGCTGCGCCGCACGATGAGCGGCAGGACCACGCCTCTGCTGTCGCTTCCCGCATAGTTCAGCGCGCTCTGGAAATCCTGGCTTCCATAGAGCCCGCGTCCGGCGTCCTCGTCACCCCCCGGTCCGAGGCGGGAGATGTCCATCCCCCCCTGCTCGTAGTCATCGGTGCGCGCGCCCGTGACCCCGCGAAACAGCATCAGCAGTTCGTCTCCTGGCGCGAGATTGCCGGTGCGGATCAACTCGGTGCGGGTCGCCTCCAGCGTCGCACGCGCCAGCGCCGAGCGCATCTCGGGCGTGAAAGCGGGGTCGGACGAATTGAGCAGCCGCGTGAGCCGCGCGAGCGAATCCGGCTGACCGACGAGCCCCATGGCGCGGACGCGTTCCTGCGCGTCCGCCGAGGTCGCTGCCCGCGCGATGACCGGATCGAATTCGCCGCGGGGAGCAGCTCCCCTGGCCTGCCGCTCGAAGGCCTCGGTCTGCGCCATGCGGCCTGCGACAAACATCGCGTCCGCTCGCTCCCTCTCGCTTAACGTCGCGCCACGGACCACGCGGCTCGGCGCATCGGGTCGTCCTGTCTCGGTAAGAAGGTCCGGGCCGGAGGACTTGTTGTGGCCGAGGCCGAAATCGGACCCGCCTGCAGTCAGGTCGCGCGCCCGGTAGGCGTATTCGCGCAGGGCCCCGTCGCGATCCCCGGTGAACGGTCCGAGCGATTCGACGCCGTGCTGCGGAGGGTGCAGCGTGACCGAAAGGCTGTAGTTGTCGCCGCGCTTCGTGATCTCGAAAACGGTCTGGACGTGCTGGCCGTTGACTTCGATGTCGATTGTCGATGCCCGTCGCACCACGGCATTCGGATATTGGGCCTGGAGCCGGTCGACCTCGGTTCGCAAGACGCTGAAATCGCCGCCGATGCCGGAAGGCAGGATCGATGCGAAGTGCGAGTACTCGTCGCCGCCGATGACCCGTGGGTGCGAGTGGCGCAAGGTGATCCAGCCTTCGGGCGGGGGCGTGACCGAGCGCGGCAGACCCTGCACCGCCATGTATTCGCCGGTCGTGGGGTTGAATGCCAGCAGGACCTCGCGGTCGGGCGTGCGGGCCCGCATGATGTCGTAATTGCGCCTGGCCTGATCGCCGTCCGTAGGATCGGTTCCCCGAACGACGGTATCGGCGGCCATTTCGGGCCAGTGGTCGAGGTCCCCCGGGCGCAGATTGACCCCATTGGGAAATTCCGGCGATGGAACGGGCACGCCGGGCTTGGTGACTTCGTCGTCGGAACCGCGCCCGGTTCGCAGTGTCGCTGGCCCGTCGTCGTCGCCCAGCGCAGAGCGCAGCCGGGCCACGGGTTCTTCGCCTTCCGGTCGCAGGGCAGACGGCGAGAGTGCCCCTTCATCGGGTATCGACCCGCGAGCCTGGCGAGGCGCCGCAGCATCGCCGTCGCGTCCTCGCGATGCGACGCTTGCCCCCCCATCGACTTCGCCGGTTTCACCCCGCGGCCTCGGCGGGGCGCCCTCGGCCTCGGGAATGGTCCCGGCGGGCGGGGGATTGTCATTTGCCGGCGTGCCACGCCGCGCCAGCTCCGCCTCCGCCATGCGCCGCAAGGCCGCCTCGCGCTGGTGGATCGCCTCCGGGCTGTGTTGCTGGTGCCAGTCGTGCTCCGCGCGACGCGAGGCGTAGCGATTGCGCATGGACACGTCCGCGGCGCCTTCGCCAAGCCCCTGCACCAGGTTCTGCAGGAAGGCCGTCGAGGCCTGATCCATCATCTCCGACCAGGTCACGCGGCGGCCGAGCACGGCATCGTCGAACGTGAGTTCGGCAATGCGCGATGCTGCCCCGCTCGCTCCCGAGGCCAGGCCGCGGGAGGGAATCTCACCCAGGGGGCCAGTCAGCTTCCCGACGCTCCGGGCCGTTCCCGCGCCAATCGCCCCACCGACCGCGCCGCGCACGATTCCGACCAGGATGTCGCGGGCATAGTCGTCACTGCGCCAGCTGTCCGGGGCGATCGCGGCGTTGGCGCCCCCGGCAAAACCCGCGGTCAGGGCACCGACGAAGAGTTCCTGGCCGAACGTCAGCGCGGGCAATGCCTTGCTCGCTGTGGCCCCGCCGGCTGCCGCAGTGGCGAGTGCCTGCTCGCTCATCCGCCAGCTTTTTGCGAGTGCGCCAACCGCCTTGCCGCCGCCGCGCAGCGCCACGCCCGCCGCTGCGCCGATTCCGGCCGTTGCCGCCTGGATGATCGTCGACGCGAGGTCGAACAGCATTTCTTCACTGCCGTAGCGCCCGCCCTTGATCGCCCATTTCACTCCCATCGCGGCGACCCCCGCAGCCGCGGTAACCAGCACCGGAATCCAGATCGACGCAGCTGCGCCGCCCGTCAGTGCCGTTGTTACGATCGCCGCCGTCACGACCAGCGCCGTTGCGATCATGTCCGCGATGCGATCGGTCGCTGCACGATAGGCAGCGGCCGACTCCCGCCCCACGGTCATCGCAAGGGCAAGATCCTCCGCGGTAAACCCGGGCTGGGCCTGGAAACGGCCGGCAGCGTCGAAATGGCCCAGCGGTGTCGGTACGCCTTCCGCATCGAGGAACTGCATCTCGCCATCCGGGCCGATGCGCATGCCCGAGGCCCCCATCCCGCTCAGCAGATGGCGATAGTCCGCTTCCAGTTGGTCGAATTCGGAGCCCGCGACGATCTTGCCCAGCCAGCTCGCCTCGCGGATCTGCTGGTGCATCTCGAGTGCCGCAAGTTCGGCCTGCTGCTGCTCGGTCGTGGCAATGCCGAAGCGCAGCCGCTCCATTTCGAGCGCCGTGTCGCCGGAGGTTTCGCTGGTGACGAGCCGTTCGAACCACGTGCCATGGCCCGGTATGCCGATGCGGACATCGAGGTCCTCGCCGTTGTGATCGAGCGCCCACTGCTCCTTGACCAGTTGGTACTGCTCGCGGGTAAGCGAGGCGAGCGCCCGGCGCATCGCATCGACGTTGGTCCCACTGCCTTCCATCGCATATTCGAGCTGACGGACGGTCTGGTTGACGAACGCCGGTTCGTCGTGCGGATCGGCGAGAACCAACGAGCGGACGTAGTCCGCGCGGTCGGAATTTGCCGGGAACGTCGCCGCCAGCAGGTCGGCGACTTCGGCACGAATATCGGCCGTTGGCCGGTCGCGGCAGACGCCATCGGACAACGCGTACTCGTCGAGCAGGGCGTAGGTGCGCTGCTGCCTCTCGAGTGCCTCCGCATGACGGCGCCGGGCTGCCTCGATGCCTCCTGGCGCCCCTTCGACGATGAGCCGCGGATTCAGGGCTTCATCGTATGTTGCTTCGTGAACCCTTTCCGGATTGGCTCCGCCGGGGCGCGTGAGTTCGAGAGCGAGCCGCGCGGCCCTGGCTTCGGGCGAGCCCTCGTGGTGCCGTACCAGGGCGGTTATCAGCCGTCGCTGGGCTTCATTGACATCGTCGAAGCGCGTCTCGGTGTGCGTCCCTTCGCCCATCTCGTTGGGGACCTGCACTTCGTAGGAAATGCCGCGAGCGGCATAGTTGATGATCGCGTCGCCAGGCTGGGGAGGGCCTTCCCCACCACCGACGGGCCGATTGAACTCGGGACCGACGATCCGGGCGAAATCGGATTGGATGTCCGCCCACTCCGCCGCCACGCGCCGCGCCCTGGTGCGCGCCCCTTCGATTTCCCTGAGCGCCGGACCGCCGGCCAGCCGGTTTCCCGTCTGCGCTTCGCGGTACATGGCATTGATGGCATCCCCGGCCCGGTCGGTGCCGGTGTAGCCGCGCGCTTCGCGGCCGGTGTCGATCGCCGCCTGGCCGCGTAGCGCGATGGCTTCTCCGACATCCCCCGCCTTGAGCGCATCGAAAACCCTTCCGTCGAGCTCGTTGAGGTCTTCGCGAACCTCCCGAAGTTCGTCGGGAAAGCGCTCGAACATCTCGCCCATCTGCTCGGGCGTCAGCGACTTCATCACCCTGTCGATCTGTGCGCTGTCGTTCGACCAGTTGACGCAGACGTTGAGCTCGTGCCGCGCTCCGGAGGCGACGTCGCCGTTGAGATAGGCCCGCGCGGCGCGGATCGCCTCGACCCTCGTGGTCACCCCACTGCACGGATTGCCGGCGTTGAGGAACCAATCGAGGTCTTCGCGCAGGTTCTTGCCGCCGGAGTTGTAGTGCTCCTCGATCGCCGAGCCTTGCAGACCGGTGACGCCGCGCAACTGGTCGAGCACCGAGTAAGGCGCGGAATCGGTATAACCCAGGATCCGCCCGAGCGCCCGGCTCCTGCGCTCGAGGTCGTTCTTGATCAGCCTGGGGACTTGCTCGCGGTAACTGGCGACGTTGCGCTCGGTATGCGGTGCAGGGATATAGCCGGTGAGCCGGTCGATGAAGGCATTGACCGATTCGGGCGCCTCTCCACCCTTGCCGCTCTGCTGCTGAGGCTCGGCCGCAGGTGCCGGGGGGCAGGACGTACACTCGTCGCCCGGAGGGGGGGCTTCTTTGTCGTCGTCTTGCCGGGGCGGCGGATTTCCCGCGAAATTGTCTACCAGTCCCTGCCGGATCCGGGCGAGCGAACCTTCCAGGCCGGTCATCGCGGTGGCGAAGTTCTGATCGACGCTTCGCACGAAGCCCTCGACGGTTTCGGTGATCGGTCCGGCAAGCGCGGCCAGTGCCGGCTCGGCCTCGCGCACTTGCGCTCCCCCGCTTTCTTCCGTTCTGCCGGCTTCGCCCTGCAGGAAAGAGGCGGCGCCCTTCGCGCCTTCGGCGAAGCGGCCGCTCGCTTGCTGCGCGATCGCTGCAAGGCGCTCGGCCGCACCCGCAATGCGACCTTCGATGGCTTTCAATTGCATGTGCCCGCGGGGCACGCCGTTGCTGATCAGCCCGTGCGAGTACTCGGTCGCGGCCTTCGCGAGCGCTGCTTCGCCGCGTACGGCCTGGGCGGCGATCCGATCGTGTATCGACGAGAGCGCCGCCCCTTGTGCGCCGGCCGTGGCTCCCAGCATGACGGAAGCGGTGTTGGCCTGCTGCTGGTGCTGAGGGTGCTCGTGCCGCTGCCGGTCGGTTGCGCTCTGGACGAGCCGGAGCCGCTGCGCGCGATGCTGGTTGATCAGGTTGCGCTCGCCCTCGTGAAACGTCTTCTCGAGCTGACGCCGGAGCTGGCGATGCATCTTGCGGAGTTCGCGAATGCTCTTCCGCTTGGCGCGCCCGACGGCCAGTTCGGCCTCGCCCGCAAGCGTCGCCTTCATCTTCTCGAATGGACAGAAGGACATGCAGATCGAGCGGTTGGTCGGTTCGACCTGCCGCGCGATGCCCTGCGTCATGTGGCCCACGGTCTCGTCCAGCTCGAGATTGGCTTCCTCGATGGGAAAGGCGATGTCTCGCAGCAGCGCCTCGAACTCGGCGGCCTTCATCGCCCGCCCGTCTTCGTTGTCCGGCTGCGGCAGGAGGGTCGCCGCGTTTGACCGCAGGTTCTGGAGCGAAGCCAGCGTGCGTCCATGTGCCGAAGTCAGCGATGCGATCTTCTCCGCAGGCATCGCCACGATCGCGGCCGCCTCGCCGCGCTTTCCCTGAAGGTCGGTCTCGATCCGGCGGGCTCGGGCGCGCAGCCGGTCGAGCCCGCCCGACGCGGCGCGCCTGATGCGCCGGCGCGCATCGCGCGCAGCGGCGTCGAGCTGCGCAAGTTCGTTGTCGCGGGTCGTGCGCAACCTCGCGCGCGCGGCGGCCAGGCCGTCGTCAAGCGTCGCTAGTCCCCGGTCGAGATCGCGCTGCCTGCGCGCCGACAGACGATCGCCCTCGTCGCGCGCCTCGCGGCCAGTTCGTACCAGCCGGGAGACGATCTGAGCATAGAGGCTTCGGGCGGCCTGCGCGGCACGTGCGTAGATTCCGCGATAGTCGGCGATCTCCGCCTCGAGCTGCTCGGCCGCCTTGCTTGTCCTCGCGGCCAGTGTCTGCGGCGCATCGAAGGGCGGGGCGCTGGTATCCACTGCCAGGCCCTGGCGGGGAAGCGTGGCCGTCCCGTGCTCGGGTTCGGGCAGAGGCATGAGCAGCGCTTCGTCGCCGTCGCCGTCACCGTCGCTCGATTGGCTACGCCGTGAGCCGGCCGCGCCCCCGCCTGGGGTGGATGGGGCGAAAACGCCGTGTTCCCGCTCCAGGAGTACGTCTTCCGCTGCGGGATCGGCCGAGCCACCGGCGTCCCCGGCTTCCGCGGCCCCGTCGGTTTCAACGCCAGCGGGCATTTCCCTCGCAGGCGCCGGGTCCTCGTGTCCATCCGACTCGGCGTCGGCGGGTGTGTCGGTACCCGATGGCTTGGTTGCCAGGCCTTTCAGCGGAGGCAGTTCGCCTTGAGGTGTCGGATCGGATTGCGGCGCGGGTCCGGCGCGATCGTCGGCCGGGCCGATCTTTCCCGCTGGCGCTGCAAGGAATGCCGGCAAGACCGGCGTGTCGAGCGACCGGGGCCTGGTCGCCGACAGCTGGTCGTCCAGCACGGCATCCCGTCTCGCCAGAATGGTGCCGCTGTATCCGGTCGGAACCTCCGGTGAGTCACCGGCAAACGTCGGCATTGCCGGTTCCGGTCCGCCACGCCCGCGGGCGATCGATGCGGCTCGCCGGCGGACCGGCGCGGCGGGGGCCGGCTCACGCGGCCTCAGCGCGCTCGTCCGCCCGCCGCCCATCAGCCGGGAGCCAGCGGCGGCGCCGTACGGCCAAGCTTGGTGTATTCTTCCTCGATTGCGGCATCGAGATCGCAGGCCGCGATCGGCCGGTCATCTGTCCTGGCGCGCGCCGCTGCGGCGAGCACCACGTTGCGTACGTGTCCGCCAGCGAGGTCCACGGCGGCGGCGATCTGGTCGAGCCTCGATGGCGCGATCACGTGGCCGGAGCCCAGATGGTGGTCCCATAGTTGTCGGCGTGCGGCCGCGTCGGGCAGCGGGAACTCGAGCACCATGTCCAGCCGGCGGGCGAAGGCCGCGTCGAACCGGTCCCTGCTGTTGGTCGCAAGGATGGCCACGCCGGTGTAGTCCTCGATCCGCTGGAGCAGGAAGTTGGTCTGCGCATTGGCATGGCGGTCGTGCGCGTCGGATACGTCGGTGCGGCTGCCGAAGAGCGAATCCGCCTCGTCGAAGAACAACAGCACATCGCCGTGCTCGGCAGTGTCGAGCAACGTCGAGATGTTCTTTTCGGTCTCGCCGATCCACTTGCTGGTCATCGCCGAGAGATCGACCCTGTAGAGCGGCAGGCCTGCCTCGTTCGCCAGCCAGTGCGCGGCCAGCGTCTTGCCCGTGCCGGACTCGCCGGTGAACAGCGCCCTGACGCCCGGCCTGTAGCGCGCGGCGAGCGTGGGGCCGAGCCCATCGGCCAGGCCGTTGCGCATGAGGATGCGGTCGCGGAGCCTGTCGAGCGACGATGCGAGATCCGCTGGCAGGACGATGTCCTGCCGCGCCACCGTGGCAGTCGACAGCCGCGCCAGCGCATCGATCCGCCCGCCGCCCCGTCCCATTATCGCGGTCACGTCAGCGACGGTCGAGGCGGCGCCGGTGCTGCCCAGCGAGCGGCCGACTTCCGCTATGCGGCCCGCAGATTGGCGGTAGCGGGCCGCCACCCTGGCGGCCGCATCCGGCGACAAGCCCCAGCGCTGCCACAGTTCACGGCGTTGCTCCGCGCTCGGGATGGACGCGCGCCACTCGCGGGTGGGCCGCGCGCTGACGACGTGGCCGTCGTTGGAGGCAACAAGTATGATGGGGGCATCGATGCGGTCGGCCGACCCGAGATCGATCGCCTCTCCCGGTCCCGCCTCTCGCGCGAGCACGGGAATACCGCCCGCGAGATCCAGCCAGAGGGCGAGCCCGGGCGCGTCGGGGTTCTCCAGCCGGTACGGGGTTCGGCCGATAGCCGCGGCTGCGACGGCGGAAAGCTGCTCGATTTCGGCAGGGCATTGGCCACGGATGACGAGAAGCGAGTCGCGTATGTCCTCCGCGGGCCCAAAAAGGGCGCGGGCGACGTCTGCCAGGCCTCTCGATGCATCTTCCGGCACAACGACTTTCGGCTGGGTCAACGCAAGCAGGCCCGGGGGGAGTGCATGCAGGCCGTTCAAGGCCGCGGCGAGATGCGGAGGCATGTGGACCGTGCGTTCCGGAAGCGGTGCCTCCTCATCGTCCCAGACGATCAGGCCCTCTTTCGCCGCCGATCCGGCCCACAATCCCGCGACGGTGACGCCGTCGCGGGCAAAGAGCGATGCGAGCAGTCCGGACATGCACCGTGCACCCGCGACAGGGCTCTGCACTTGCGCGACGGCACGGGCGACCGAGGGATCGACTTCCACGGCGTAGAGCAGGGCGACCGCCAGCAGCTCGCCTTCCCCGAGCTGCAGGCGCGATGCGAGCTTCATGAGGCGTGGCTGGTCGAGCGGCAGGTGCGGAGGTTCCCACTCCTGCCCGGTCAGCAGGGCTCTCAGGCGTCCCAGCGCCTGTACAAGCACGGCGGAGTTGCGGGGAACGGCCTGCGGAGCGTTCATTGCACGGCGCCCCCCTCGAAATGATAGCGGATCGACAGCCCGAGCCAGTCGGTCCAGCCGGGGTCGCGGTCGAGCGCCAGGCGGCGAAGACCGAGATCGGCGCTGGCGAGGGGAAACCGAATATCGATCCGCTCATCGCCCTCGACGATGACGCCGGGGCGGGCGACAAGATCGTGGATCCGGCGGCGCGTCTTGTGTCTGAGCCAGCGGTCGAGAGCGCGACGCCAGGTTTCGGTCCACGAGGAGTCGATCGCCCCGTCGAGCTCCGGGTCGAGCATGGCCAAGGCCGGATCAGTGGACGGTACGCGATGGCGAAGCGCGATCGCTCGGATGAGCTGCTGGCCGGGATTGCCGGCGAGCAGGTCTGTCTGTTCCATCATCCATTCGCGAAAGCCGAGCCGGATCAGCGAGGGGACGACGAGCCACAGGCCCGCGTGGCTGCTGCGCATTTCCGACGGGGGTTCGATATCGCCAGATTCTGCGTCCGGGAAACGCGAGCGAGGGCGTGCCTTCGCTTGAACGAGCGCCGCCTCATGAGGCGCCGCTGCCCCCTGTCGCAGCGGACCGGGTCCGGCGAGGCCGTCCGAGCGACGAGCGGGACGCTCCAGGTCAGCTGCGAACGCCGGGGCAGAGACGACCCCTTCCTCGCCTGCGTTGACGGGAGGCAGCGCCAGGCGGCCCATGGCTGCCTCGAACAATGCCTGGCCTACCTCGCGCATGAGCCGCGGATGGAGGACAAGGGCGGGAGAGGCGCGACGCACGCGCTCGGTGAGGATCGCCGTGATGAGCCGGCCATTCTCCTGGCCAGGGGTGGCGGCCCGTTCCATGGCCGCGACGAGCCGGTGCCACACTGGGGGAAGCACGCGGGGCAGGAGCTTGCCGGCTATGGTGGCGGTCAGAACGTCTCGCGCAGCGCCGGCCGGTTCCGGATCCCGCAGAGACGACGCCGGCGAAGCGGGGGGGCCGGAAAATGCTATCGCGCCCGCGCTGCTCCATTTCAGGGCCCGGTCGGCTGCTTCGACGAACAGCTCGACGCCGCCCCGTTCCACACAGGCCTGCGCAATCCGCGCAAGCGCCGCGTTGTCGCCTTCCGAGAGGGCGTGCGCAATCTGCCGCGGGAGCCATTCGGCGGCGGGCAGGCCGTGCCAGTCCGGTACCGCAAGCCGCCAGAACCACGCGGCCGCGGACTCTCCCGCCAGCAGCTTGGCGAGAAGGATCGCCTCGGCCTCCCGGTGGCTGGCGAACCATACGCAGTTGGCGCTTCCGGCGAACGACGACGTCGCATGGACCGCGTCCGACACGGCCTCGACCCAGCCGCGCTGCACGGCGTCCCGTCTGTTGCGCGGGTCGGCCACCCCGCCCCGCACGGTCAGCTTCCGGACCAGGACCAGCCGGCCGCTGTCGGGCACGGTAGTGCCGAGAGCGTCCTCGAGGCCGATCCGGTCGCTGACCAGGTTGCGCGCGGAACCCCGATGCACCAGCCGCTGGACCGAAATGCCCACGGACGGCCTAGCGGAGCTTCGTACCCGCCAGCTCGAAACGCATGGACGGGTCGATCGTTGTAATGGCGCTATGGAGCTGGGTGATGCGCGCCCGGACAATTCCCTCGGAAATGTCCTCCACCACGGCCTGCGAGACGATCCGGTCGCGATCGTCTCGAACCAGCGTCAGCATGCCGGTACGCACGCGCGAGACGTCGAGCGCCAGCGTGAGACGCGAGCCGACCCTGGCGGGGGCGGGCTCCACCAGCCGGGCGGGAATGATCTTGTCGACCGGCGCATGCGCCGCCATCAGCAGGCAGACGCGGACGAACTCATTCATCGCGTCGCGCGCGTCTTCGTTCTGGAAATCCACCTGTGCGAACAGGAAATCGACGAAGCTCTGCAGCGTACGGCGCAATTGGGCGGGAACTTCCGACCAGCGCGGAAGCGCCGACAGGGAGTGGAGCGGCGCAGGCCTGTCGAACTCCGAGAGCGTTTCCGCCCACGCCAGCCGGACCGCAGGTGCGACCTCGCCGAAGCTCTCCTGCAGGCAGCTGCCGGTCCCGGCGACAGCTTCGAGGAGTTCATTCGCCGCGCGAGAAATGTCCGGCTTGTTGTGCGTCCCTGTGAGGAGGTCGCCGAGCGTGGCTACGGCCTTCACCTGCGTTTGCGCCTGTGCCAGCGTAAGCTGGGGCAGGATCGCGAGGTTGAGTGCCGAAACCGCGATACGGCGACTTTCGACCTTCTGCCGTCCGACCGCGATGGCCTGGTGCACGCTCCCGAGGAAGCGCTGGCTGGAGGAAACCGCCGGCAGGGGCGCAAAGCTGCGCGCGATGATCGCCCGCTCGCGCACGGTCTCGATCGTCCGCCGGATCGCGTCGAGGCGGTCGATCCTCTCGATCATCGCTGCGATGTGCGGGAACCAGGATACCGGCACTTCGCGCAGCATCTGGGCGTAGTCGTGCACTTCCGCTGGGACGTCGGGGTGGTCCCGGCGGCAGACGGCGAGGGGCGTTTCGACCAGTCCGGAATCGCATGCCACGACCGGAAGCTCGTCGTGCACGTCGGCGTGACGCTTGCGCCGCCAGGCGACGCCCTTGACCTTCTCGGAGAGAATCCGGGCGCGCCGTTCGTTGACCGCGGCGACGCGCGCGTTCTCCTCGGCGCGTAGCCGTTCCGCCGTGCCGAGGTCGTGGCGGAGTTCGGCGACGTCGGTATCGATCTGGCGCAGGAACACGCCCGCTTCGTTGGAAGAGGCCAGGATGTCGTTCTTCAACTGGCCGAGCGAGGAAGCCAGTTCCTCGAACAACGCGACGCGGCCTTCGACCAAACGCATGATCGCGATCGAATTGTCGATCGCTTCAACCGCGAGCGAGAAATAGTCCGCCTCGTGCTTGCCTTCCTGCGAGGTCGGCATGGTGTCGAGGTCGACAAAGGTCTTGCTGCCCGCCTCCTGGTCGGCCAGCAATTCGTCGAGCGTGGGTGCGCGGTCGGTGTCGTCCTTGTGGTGGAAGCCAGCGATCGGCAGGTCGCCCAGTGGAATTCCCACGGGGCGGCCGGCGAGAACCCCGGAAAGGCCTTTCAAGGTACGGATCACGGCGGCCTTGCTGCCGATGGCATACTGCAGCGCCTGCACCGCAGGCTGCGGCTTGAGGCGTTCGGCCACGCTCACGGTGCGTTCTACGAGCCCGGCGACGGGAATCTGCCGCTGGACGTCGAGCGCCGTGTAACGGGTGACGTCCCGCTCGAGTGCGATCGACGAGATGCTCTTCGGTGGCAGGAAGGACGGGGCGCTGAGGACGTTGCTCGAAAGGAACGTCCCGGACGAAAGCGTGCTGCCCGTCGCCAGCGTGGTGCGGGTAGAAAGCGCGGGCGCGGATGCGGGCGCGGGAGAGGGTGACGCCGTCGCCGTGGGGAGCGCCGCCGTCATCATCATGGGCGTTGCGAGCAGCAGCGGAGTGAACGTGGGTGCAGGTGCCGGTGCAGGTGCCGGAGTCGGTGCGAACAAAGCCATCCGGTCGATGTTCAGCGTCATGATCCCGGCCGAAAACATCGCTTCGCTGGGGGCGGGCGTGGTCTTGATCCTGGTGTCGAGGATGTCGAACGAGCCGGCGTCTGGTGCGCGCTTGATCGCGTTTTCGAGGAAGTTGCCGATCTTCTCGCTCGTGGCGCGGGCACTCTCGTCGCGTACGGCGAGGTCGGCAAGGGCGGGGGAGGTGACGAGACGGGATGCCGCGTCCGAGCCGAGCATGATCTGGCGCACGCGGTAAATGTCCGACCGGGCGCGCACGAAGCCGAGATCGATCGCGTCGTTGGTCGCCTTGAGCCTTGCGTCGATGGAATCGAGGAAGGCCCCGATGCCGCCTTCGTCCACTGCGTCGAGATCGTCCTTCAGGAACGGCTGGTTCCATTGGGCGCGGAAAGCATCGAGCGCGGTGGCGTGGCGGACGTCGCCGACCAGCATGGTACCGAAATCGGGAACCGATAGGTGTTCGCGTCCCTCGACCGTCTGCCACGGCCAGCCGTCGCCGGACTGGTCGACCGTCAACCTGGCTCCTGCCGGAGCGTCGTCGGCGAGATAGGTGAAGATCTGTCCCTGTCCGTCGAGCTTGCCGAACGAGGCCCACTCGACATCGCCGCCGCGTTGGGTGAACTCGACGGAATCGATCGAGAAGCCGCTGAGCGAACCGCCGTTCGCGTCCCAGGCCGCCTCCGCCGGCACCTCGAGGCGAATCCAACCACCCCGTGCCGGAAGGTCGCCGATCCGGCGCGCTTCGAGGCCGCCGTCCGAGGCGATCGGCATGACATCGGGCGCCCCCCAGTAGACCCCTTTCTGGAACGTCGGCGCGCCGCTCGTGTGCTTCTCGAACCCGAGCCGGAGCGAAAGGCCGGTCATCTTCGCGGAATCGTGCAGCCGGACCCAGAACCAGATCGTGTCGCCGGACGAGACCGTCAGTGTGGCGTTGGCGCGCAGGAGCTCGTGCGAACGCTTGGCGCTCTGTTCCGTGAAGCGCCGGGTGCGCGTGACCTCGACCGGGACCTGGACGTAGGGGCTCGGGCTGTCTTCCTCCAGCGGCAGGTCCGCATCGGGCCAACCCTGGACCCGGCCCGTGACTGTTTCGAGCAACCGGTCATACCGCCGCCGGGCCATCTGGCGGCGGACCAGCGCCTCGGTGCGCGCTTCGCGCAACTCGCGGATCGCGACGCCGAAGCGGCTGTCGGGCTTCTCGGTCCTCAGGAGATGCGGCTCGTAGAATTCGTCGGGCACCGGCACGAGCATCTCGACCGCATCCGGATCGCCGCGGTCGATCGGCGCGAGGCCGGCACATTCGGCAAGCGCAAGGTCGAGGCTCGAGTAGGCGACGGGCGCCGCATCGACATCGAACCCGCCGGGGAAGAAATGCTGCTTGCGCAGGAAGGGATCGAACATGGCGGCGGGTAGCAGGCCAACCGGAGGCAGGCGTTCGAACGTCTCCTGGAGCGTTGCCGCGTCGAGGCTGGGAAGCTCTCCGAGCTGGCCGGTGAACTGGTCTAGCCGGGCCTGCCAGAGGCGGTCGTCCCCTCCCGCGATCCCGGTCTTTCCGCGGCTGCGCGGCGTGCCGCCGCTACGCACGACGGCGTGGCGGTCGACGAACTCGAGGTTCCATTCCGGGTCGAACCCAGCGAGCGCGAGCGGGACGCCCCAGGCTTCCCACGGATGCCCTTCGTCGGGCGGGAAAAGTGCTTCGACACCGAAAATGGCGGCGGCAAGCCGGTTGCGCCAGGCTGGGCCACGGGAGGGCATCGCGTAGTCCGCACCGCCATCGAGGGCGAGCATTTCGCTCGGCCAGAGGTAGATCGCGAGGCGCACGCCGTCGACACGCTGGAGGTCGATATAGGGATCGTCGCGCGGGTCCGGGCGGCAATCGTCGAGCGGCCTTCCAATCATTTCGGCGACGATCGGCTGGGCAACGATCACCCCGGCGCGTGGCAGGGCGTCGGCATCTTCCCCGGTCACGATTTCGGACAGGCTCCGGCGGATGCCCCGCGGCAACTCGGGGCGCAGCCGCATGCCGGAGGCCATTGTGGCTCCTTCTCCCTCGCTCGTCCCGCTCTCTCCCTCGCCATCGACACGGGAAATGACCGGCAGCCGGCCGATCGCCAGGTGAACCGTCCGGCCGAGCGAAACATCCTCCCCGCTCCGCGCGAGGCCGAAACCGGGCTCGATGCGGATCGCCGCTTCTGCGGGTGCCGCGCCGATCGCACCGGCGGCAGGCAGGACTTCCATTCCTGCGACCACTCCGGGTGTGAGTGAAAGACCGTAAAGCCGCTGCATGCCCGAGCGCAGAGCCTGTTCCGCAGTCAGCGCCCTGTCCGAAACCGCGCGGCCGGAGAAGGCATTGATCCGGCGGCGCCAGACGTCGGGCTGCGAAGGCCGCATCGGTGGATCGACGCCGATGACGTGCTCGTCGGCGAAGCTGCGGCGGATCGGCTTGGTTATCTCCATGACGGGATGTCCTTGCGCTGTCTCAGTCGGCCTTCGACAGGATGGCATCGATGTCGTCCGTCGCTTCCTTGCCGGTGGCGGCCTTGACGAGCGCGGCGAAGTCTTCGACGCTTTCCTCGGGCAGAGTGCGGAACACGAGGTCGAGCTCGAGCGCCTTCCCGCTCTCTCCGAGCCAGATCGCTTCCTTGGCCGAGGGCCACTTCTCGCCCAACGCGCCGCCGAGGCGCGCGAGCCCTTCGCCGAGACGCGGATCGGCATAGTCCTGCGCAACGTCCATGACCTCGGCCTCGCCCAGTTTGAGATCGGTGTCCGTCCGGGCCTTGGTGGTGAGCCCGGCTTCCTCCGCCGCGGCGACACGGGTGAGCCCGCTGCGAACTGCCGAGAGATCCGCGCTCGCAGGGGCGCGGGACAGCAAGTCGGGCCTCACCAGCGTCGAAGCCGTCGCGCGGGTCAGCGTCGGCGTGGCAACGGCGGTCGCCAGCGTGGGACGGATTGCCGCCGATGCGAGGATCGGCCGCGCAATGATCGGCCGGGTGGTGGCGCCTGGCGTCGGCCCGGGATTTGGGGCCGGTGTTGGGGCCGGTGCGGGGGCCGGGGCAGGGGCCGCCGCTGGAGCGGGCATGATCTCGATGTCCTCAGGCATCGGGGGCAGCTCGGCCGTGATCACCTTCTCGACGTCCGAGATGACCGCCGCGGTGAGGATATCGGAGCCCGCGATTCCCGGGCGCGACAGCAGCGACATGAGCCGCGCCGTCGCCTGCGGCGTGGAATCGCCGTTGATCGCCGCGAGGCGCTTCGAGAGCTTGAGCCGGTCGATCTTCTCGTTGACGATGGCGTTTAGCGTCACGTCATCGCCGCTGATCGCCACGGCGGAGTCCTGGGCCTTGTTCTGCAACGCGACCGAACGCCGGCGGACGAACCAGACCAGCGGCACTCCGCCTGGACCCGGGGGCAACGCCGAAATCGCCTCGGCCAGTGCGGCCTTCCAGGCGAGGTGCCGCAGTTGCGCCACCTCGTCGCTGACCGTTGCGCCGTTCGAGATCGCCGCGATCCGGCTGCGGCGTTCGAGCATGCCGGAAACCAGATCGAATGCGCCGCCCCGTGCCGATGTCGCCGCACCGTCCCCAAGCGAGAGGCGGTCGGCCTCGAGTGTGGACCGGATGCGGCGGAAGCGGGTGCGGTCCACCGGAACGCAGATCGTCAGCCCGGTGCCGACCAGTTCGTCCTTGCTGGCGGCGAGGTCGATCGGAGGCAGGCTGAGCGATTCTTCGACCAGCGTCGGGATCTCGTCACCGGGCACGAAAGCGAGGTCGGCTTCCACGCCCGGCGGGAAATAGGACTGGATGAAACCGAACTCGTCCGCCCGCAGTGCCGCGACCGGCATCTGGCCCGCCGGCGGCAGGAGCGAGAAGTGGGACGACGCCGGAAAGTTGGATGCGAACCCGCGTGCGGCCATCCCGGCAAGGATATCGGCAAGGTGGCTCGAATGCTGGACGAGGAACGCTTCGGCGAGGGCGCGCGGTCGTTTGCTCACGCCGACGTGAAGGCCGGAATCGAGGCCGGTTTCGCGCCGCACCATCGCCGTGTCGATCCAGCGCACGGTGCCCCGGTCGAGCGCCAACATGGCAAGCGGCACGGCGTCCTGCGGCATCGCCTGGCCCCTTCCGGAGAAGATCGCCCGCGCGACGGTGCGCCGGGCATCCTCGAGGTCGCTCGCCCCGGCCAGGTCCGGATAAGGGATGAGCGTGATCGCGGACGCCTCGATGATGTCGCCGTCTTCCACGGTGCGATGCCCGCTCACGCTGCGCGGATAGGCGGCGATCGGATTGGCGGTAAATTCGACCGGACGCAGCGCGAGGATATAGAGCCCGCTGCGGCGGCCGAGCGGTACGCGCGGTTCATCGGAAAGCCCCAGCGCGGCGTCGAGCTGACGCGAAGTCGGCAGATCGAGCAGCGGCACCTGGCGCGCGCGCGTGATCATCACCAGGTCGCCCGAAGGCGTCAGTCCGAGGCCCGGCCCGATCAGCATCGTTTCGCCTCGATCGAGCGGGCGCTCGGCCACCTGCAGGCCGGTGATCACCCCGGCGCCTCCCACGCGGGCCATATCGGCCTGCCGCTGGCGGACGTAGTCCTGGTCGCGGGTCAGGTCGGCGCCGGTCAGGAAGCGTCCGTCGAAATAGCGCGGGCGCCGGCGCAGGCCATCGAGCACGAGCGGTTCCTGCACGAAGCGGTCTTCCAGCTCCGCCCGGGTAAACATCGTGCCGGCGGCACCCGTTGCGTCCGCGACGCGAATGAAGGCACGCTGTTCAGCCTTGTCCAGTTGGGCCACGAGATGTCTCCTCAGGGTTCGCTGAGCGGCACGTCGGCGGGTTCGGCGCCGAGCCACTTGGAGGGCATGAAGATGAAGGGGCGGAGCGTATTGTCGACGTGCACCCGCTGGGTGAGATCGAGCGCAGGCCGGACTCCGGCCGGTGCGTCGGCGGCAATCTCGACGGGGATGGCCACGCGCGCGAGAAACACCGCCCCGGGATCGCGGCCGGTGACGTGCTCGGCGAGCGGGGCGAGCTCCCCGTTCACGCCTTCGTGCCGTCCCAGCCCGTAGCTGCCGAGCACGGCCTTGAGCTTGTTGCTGGCCGAGGCATTGGCCGCCGGCCAGTGGTTCGCCGGCTCGGGAATCTTGCCCGGCGGTCCCTCTGCGCGGAGTACCAGCTCGAAGGACGGCTGTTCCGAAAGCCGCGCGGGGACGAGCGCGTCGAGCGCGTCGAACGGCCCCTGAGCGAAGCTCGGCGTCCTCCCGCGCCCGCAATCCTCGAGCGAAAGGAAGACGTCCACCGCAACTGCGACATCGAGCGGAGTGCGCGGTTTGCGCTGGGTCGCAGCGCGCAGCGCGCCCGTGGGTTGTGCGGCGAACCAGTTCGCAAGCCGGATGCACCAGGGCTCGACGACTTCGATCAACCGTCCGTACCGATCGAGCGCGACGCCGGGCTCGACCCGCAGGTGCATGTCGTTGTCCTCGGCTTCCGGTGCCCGCACCGCGAGACCGGCCAGCGTGCCATGTCCCAGCAGGTTGGTGAGCGCCGTGGCCAGGCGCGAGCGGTGGTAGGTTTGCTCGTCGCGGAAATCGTCCGCCGAGAGCAGAACGCCCGTCGCGTAGTTGACCCGTTCGGCGGCAGGGCCGCCCAGGAGGGGATCGGGTTCTATCATCTGGTCGAGCACTTGGGGCTGGGTGGACATGACGGCTGGCCTATCTTGTGGGGGGCTTGCGCAGGACGGTTGGCGAGATCACCCGCCGCGCGGTGCCGAGCGTTGTCGCGCGGGTCAGGATGCGGGGATCGATCGTCGCGCGGGTGGGCGTGGGCGCCGGAGCTGGAGCAGGAGCCGGCGCGCTGACGCTGACGATCAGCACCGCCGGCTCGCTCACGAGGCCTGCATCGTCGATCACCTCGAGCTGGAACCGGTGGCGGCCGGCCTTGAGGCGGTTATCCACCTTCAGCAGGGGTTCGTCCTGCGTGACGGGAACACCTTCCTTGAGCACGGCCATGACGGTCAGTCCTGTCCCAGCAGCGTGAAGCGGTAGGACTTGACCTTCCCCGGAGGCACGTCGGACGAGCGCATCCCGGAAAGAATGAAGCTCTCGCCGATGGAGACGTTGGGCTTGATCACGGCCTTGTCCTCGTTGACCACATCGAGAACGGCTGTGGGCCGCTGGGTGTCGCGGACGATGACGTCGATCGTGGCCGGTTCGGACTCGTTTCCGGCATCGTCGGTCACCACCAGTTCGAAGCGGTAGCGGCCGGGAGGAAGCGGCTTGTCCTTGTCGACGTCCACGCGCACGAGCGGGTCTTTCTGCACGACCGGCACGTTCGGCTTGAACTCGGGCATTTCAGCTCTCCTTGTCCCACATCCAGATGAAGCGTTCGATCGTGCGCCGCGCGGCGGCCTCGCTCGCCAGCGCGCTGAGCGTGAATCCGTCGCCGAACCAGACCTCCCTCGGTCCTTCGGCGCGGGCGACGGGTGTCGCCGGGACGGGCCCGTCGGCGCGATCATCGAGCCGGCCGGAACCTGCGACCACCTCGCCCGAACCCAGGCGGCTTCGGTCGATCCGGGCGCGCCGGACGGGCGGCGGCTCCGCCAGATAGGTATCAAGCCCGAGCAGCGATGCCGCGCCGACGATCAGCGGCCCGCGCGCGTGGAGAACCTGCGCTTCGACATGCGCGGGAATCTCCTCGGCCACGATGTCCTCCAGGCGGCGGAATTCCGCCTCGTCCTCGACACCGCGGACCAGCACGAGGATCCGCCAGGCCAAGCGCGCGAAGAAGCGTTCGACCGCTTCGGTATCGCCTTGAGCGGCATCGATCTCGGGCCGGTAGAGCGCCAGTAGTTCGTCGCGCGCGGCATCGCCGAGGATCAAGGTGTCGCCGACGAAGCTGTTGCCGGATACCGCCATGCCGAGCGTGAGCGGATCGTTCTCGTCGGCAAGATCGGCGCCGAGGATCGTGGCGAAAGTGCGCCTGAGCCTGAAGCCCTCGATCGCCACGATGTCCCCGCGGGTTACCGCGCCGCCGGAAAGGAACACGCAGTTCCCGGCCGGCTCGGCCGCCAGCATCAGCGCGCGGATTGAACGGTCCCCGGCGCGAGCGACGGCGAGCTCGCCCGGGGCCGGCACCTTGTGCGTCTTGTCGAGTCTCCCGCCGGTGATCATCCGTCCCCCGGTCGCGAGTTCGAGGGCCGCCAGAAGGCCGCCGCAGGTGCCGCCGAGCCGCGCGGTATGGGGCGCGGCGAGCAGGCGCTGGCGGAGATGCGCGTCGGCTTCCCCTTCGCGCCGGTCGATGCCGATCCACTGGCCGATCCACGGCAGTGCCGGGGCCGGCGCCGTCGCCGGGTCGGTCAATTGCCACGATCCCGCGATGCGGCCTTCCAGCGGGGTCAGCACCCCCTCGTAGCTGTGCAGGAAGCGTTCCATGAAATCGTGCGGAGTCGCCGGACCGGCGGCAGCCGCGGCCTCGCCGCCGAGCGGCTCACTGTAGAAGGCCGGCAGGTAGCGGTCGCGCCACGAGCGGCGGCCGCCGTAGACTCGGATGGCGGCCAGCTCGGGCGAGCCGCGAGTGTTTCCGCGCATGGTCAGCGCGATCCACAGGTAGCGGCCTTCGACCCGGCGGACCTTGCGCCCGGCATGCTGGATCAGGCAATCGAACAGGCCCGCCACGTCCGGGCGGGAGGGGCATTTGAGCAGCGGCGAGGCATTGGCGATTTCGCTCGCATGATCGGACCAGGCGGCCACGGGCAAACCGGGGTCCGCGGGCGGGTGAGGCCGGGGCAGCACAAGGTGGCGCGCCCAGGCCGGATCATCGTCGTCCGCCGGCATGGCGGGTTTGGCCGGACGGTCGGTGGCAAGCAGCCCAAGCTCGATCGCGCTTTCGTCCGCCAACGCCGCCTCGGCATAGAACCGATGCCAGATGCAGCCCATCTCGCCGCCGTCGATCGGGCCAATCAGCACGCTTCCCTCGCGGGCGTAGGAATCACCCGAGAGCGCGCGCAGCGGCCGGAGCGCGGTCGGCTCCCCTCCCTCGAAAGCCTGGAGGTGGCGCGGCACTTCGTGCACCGAATTGCAGAACCGCCCGGCCCAGGCGCTGCGCAGAGGGTAGATGCGTCCTTCGGGTGGCAACGCCTGTTCGGGGCGAGCTGCGCCCTCGATCCGATAGACGAATGCCTGGGAGGCAGGCCTGGCCCCGTCGCTTGCCATGACCGCCACGCGGTCTTCGCCCACCCATGCGATCGAGTAGGGGAACCTGAGCCCCGCGAGCCGGAACTGCTCGACGAAGCCGTTCTCCCCGAGAAGCAGAAGTACGGCCTCCTTTGAACTTTCCCACGCGAGGACCGCGAGCCTCCCACCACGTGATGCCGCCATGGCGACGGGGTCGAGCTCACTCCGGATCGCCGGCCGAGCCACGGCGACGAGACGGGGCGGATCGCGATTCGGTTCGACCGGACCGAAAGTCCCCGGTTTCGCCTCGCGCAAGTCGGCAAAGCGCAGCGGAGACCCGACAATCCGCATCAGTTTGCGCGCGGTGCGGTCGAGCGCCCATCCGCCGCCGCCGGGCGCAGGAGCGAGGAGGTCGGCGCGCAGAGAGGCGTGCCGGGTCTCGATATCCTGCCAACGCTCCCGCAAGTCGTGACGTATCACGGCCCCGTCGTGCGCGGCGTAGACCACGTCGTCGGTGCCCAGCATCAGGTCGCTGGGGCCGGGCGGGCTTGCGATGCCCATCGTTATCTCGATGTTGCCGGGCAAGAAGCCGCTCGCCCTGATGCCCTCGTCCCACCACGCGAAACTGCCGTGCGGGTCGGCGATAGGGGAGGGCTGGCTGACCTGACCGCGAGCGAACATCTCGTCTTCCGCGACGGTGGGAACCTGCTGCTCGCTCGCCAGCCGCAGGTGGCCTGTGCGCTCCGCGATCGACAAGCCGCGCGCGACGAATTCGTCCCTGGCCTCGGGGCCGAATCCGAAATCGGCCGGGCCCGCGACGAGGCGGAAGGGCAGGCCGTTCACGTCCATGCGAGGCCCTCCGTCATCAGCACAGCTCCGGCACGACCGGCACCGCGATGCCGTTCTCGGTTTCGGGGTTCACTGGCTTGAGGCTGGTCGCCGCCGTCGATCCTTCTTCGACCACGAGGCCGGCGAGTTCGGGCAGTTGCCATGCCTCGAGCTTGCGGATCGCGCGCCCGGTGGAATCCTCGGCGACCGGCTGCCACGCCCCGCTGGACTGGAGCAGGAACAGGCGCACCGGCGCTACCGCGCGTACACCCGGCACGCGGGCGATCGCGGTCTCGATCAGGCGGTCGTCGACCGCGCGGCCGAGCGGCCAGCCCTTTCCGGCCGGACCGCCCGGGGTGAGCGGCCACAGGTGCATCCGGATGGCATCGCGCACGGCCGCGAGCACGTTTTCGCGTTCGGCGGGATCGATCAGCTCGACCGCCGCGCTCACGCCCATCGGGAGGTACTCGGGCGCGATGACGTAGAGTTCGGTGCCGATGGGACGGCGCGGTTCGAGCCAGCGGTGGACGCTTTCGAGCATCGGCCGATCGGGGCGCGGCACGCTGCCGCCGACGCTTTGCCGCGCGGGGATCACCATGACCGAGACCACGCCCGGCAGCCCGCCGCGCCTCTGGTGCGGCTTGAAGTGTTCGAGCACCTCGACCCGCCCCACCGCTTGCCCCGGCGTGGTTCGGGCGAGCGTCACGAAATCCGTCTTCGTCACCGCCCTGTCCGCGTGGCGCAACTCGGCGGGGACGCGGCGTTCGGCGAGGTCGAGCGTCTCGGCATCGGCCCCGCCGGTCATCGGCAGTGGCTGGGCGAGCTTCAGGCGGGGGGCGGGCTGCGGTCCCGCGACGGACTTGAGCGCACCCGCGGGGAGGTTGCCCGCTGCTCCGCCGCCCGCGCGCATGTAGACGACATGGATCGCGCGGCCCACGCCTGGCGCCGCGCCGTTCACGCCGTCGCTGAAGCGCACGATGCCGGCCTCGCTGTCGCGGCTGTAAGCAAGCTCGCCCGGTTGCGCCATCGCGACGTCGGGCACCTGGCGCCAGGTGCGCAGGCCCTCGGCCTGCTCGACCTCGATCACCAGCGAGCCCGCTTCGACCTGCGTTTCGCCGAGCGACAGCTCCTGCCCCGAAAGACCGGTGCCCGACCCTATCTGACGGCGACCGAAGCTCTTGCGCTGGGTTGCCGTCGCACAGTTGAGTCCGACCCACTTGCAGGACCACGACGTTAGCTGCGCTGCGGGCTGCGGGCGGAGCCGGATCCAGCTTACGAGCCGGGCTGCCGCCAGCGGGTCGTCGAGCCGCGGAGGGCGGTCGCCCACGCCTGCGTCGACGAATCCGAGAACGTCGTTCGACGGGGCGCCGAAGTCGTCGCTACCGGGCAGGAGCACGCGCGTGACACCGCTCTGCGTGAGCCCTTCGGTGCCATCGTGGATGACCTCGAGCGCCAGGTAGTCGGTGCCGTCGCCGCCTGCCGCGGCGATTTCCCATACATGGGGTATCGGAGTCCGTGCGCTCACTGCCTCGAGCGTCTGCGCCGGCTCGATGAAGGGGGCGAGGCCGATGGAAAGCGCCATCCGGCGATTCGAATCCCCCCCCGCCAGGGTATGGCGCACCGCTTGCTTCACGGCCTCTTCGGGCCCCGGGGCAAACAAGGCGATCCACAGGCACCTGTCGATACTGTTCGCAATGACGTCGAAGCCTTCAGGCCGTGCGGCGCCGCCGGCGAAGACCGGAGTCGTGACGTAGGGCGAGGCCTCACCCGAAAGGCCGTAGAGTTCCTTCAGGTCGCCCAGCAGCGTGCCCATGCCGCCGCGTTCTTCATCGTTCGGCGGACGCTTGATGAAACACTGACCTTCTATCGGGAGCACGACCAGTTCGCTGTCGAGCTCGAAGTGCACCGGCTTGGGTATCTGGTGGCGACGCGGAAGGACCACGGCATCGGTAGAGGCCTTGTCGTCGATGCTGACCTGGACCAGCCCGCGAGCAGGTTCCGCGGCTCGCAGCGGCCTCCCGAGCAGGCGCAGGAATGCGAGACGTTGACGTTCCGGGATCAGGTTCGCGCGATAGAGGATCGTGTCCCCCATCCACGCGAAGAGGTCGATAAGCGTCCGTCCCGGATCGCCGTCGCGCAGATCGGTCCATTCGGGCGTATGCGCCGGAACCCGGCGCAGCATGTCGGAAACGAGGTCGTGAAACCCCCTGTCGTCCAGGGCCGGCGGCCGAATGGGCATCAGGCTCCTCCCCCTACCGGTACGGCGACCGAGATTGCGGTGGCGATGCCGAGCTGGCGGATGCGATAGGCGATCGTCACCATCAGTACGGTCGGATCCGGAGCTTGCACGACGTCGACCCGGTCGAGCGTGATGCGAGGCTCATAGGCGCGGACATGCGCTGAAATTCTCCGCTGCAGGTCGGACCGCACGCCGGCGGAGTTCGGCAGGTGGATCGCCTGCTCGAGGCCGGCGCCGAACTCCGGACGCATGAGTTGCTCGCCGGGGGCGGTGCGCAGCACGGCCTCGATCCGCTGCCGGACAGAGGTTTCGAGATCGGGATAGGTCATCCGACCGGCCTCGTCGGGAAGCGGCAGCAGCGGCCAGCATATCGCCGGGCGGAACTGTGCCCCGCGATCGGACGTGAGGACGGGACCGGACATCAGCCGCCTCCCCCATCGTTGCCCGCAGGCGGCGGCGTGGGGATCGGGATGCAGACCTTGATCCACAACATCCAGCGAAAGATCAGGTCGAGGAGCGACAGGAAGATGTTGAGCACGATGAAGGCGCAGATCGTGATGTACGGGATCGAGAAGCTGCACAGCCAGGCGATGCCCGGCCCCTCCTTGCTGCCTTTGCCCTCCGAAAGATCGAGCGGATCGCCCTTGAGCACATTGGCGATCTCGGGCGGCATGGCGAACGAGACCGAGGGCTTGGTCTTCTTGAGCTTGTCGAGCGGCGGCAGGCCGATCGTCGTGCCGGGCCCGTCGCCGTCCCACCAGGGCGCAATGCGGAAGGGCTCGCTCTCGATGCTCCAGACGAGCTTTGCCGGACATTCGGCATGCCCCGTGACTCGCACGAAGCCGCGAACGACGTATTGGTGGGCGTCGTCCGCGAACTTGGGTTGCGGCGGGACGACGCGGGCATGCTGTTCCGACAGGCATCGGAGTGCCGCGAGGGTCATCCTCTCGCCCATCTCGCGGTCGACGACGGGCCAGCGGAACGGCATGCGCACCTGCTTGGCGTTCGTCTCGCCGGCGAGCAGGATTGCCGTCGCGTCGCGGATGAAGCTGGTCGCGTCGGTCGACTTCGTGACGCGGTCGAGGCCGTCGAATTCGGTCGGCAGCTCGATCGTCGAAAGCAGCCGCCGCAGTTCCTTCGCCGCGTTGCCGTCGCCGAACAGGTCGAGTTCCGCGGTGCACTGGTGCAGGAAGACGGCGAACGAGTGGAGGTCCGGGTTCGAAGCTCGCGTTCCGGGCGAGAGCGCGTCCCACTCCGGGTCCAGCAGATCGTGCGCGCGCGGCAGGGCCTTCGACTGGTTGCGCTGCTTGAGATAGCTCGAAAGATGGTCGACGATATCGGCCGTATCCTTGGCCGACAGGGCGAGGAAGTCGATCGAAGGCGGTGGCTCGTCGCTCGTCTCGGAGCTGACCACCGGGACCGGCGCGAAGAGGACCGTCCTGCCGAGCGCCTGGCAGACGTCTGGCGGGGCGGTGAACAGCGTGTGGACCGTTTCCTCGAGCGGCTCCTGCGCGGCACGGCGAGAGGCGATGATGTCGCGAAGGGCCGCGTTCGCGGGGTGCGCCTCGCTGGACCGCGCCGGATCGGGGTCCCGCTCTGCGTCGAGCAAGGGCCGCCAGCCTTTGATCGCCTTGCTGGTGCGCAGCCATCCGAGCCGCGTCGCACCGCGCCGCCGGCGGATGACGATGCCTGCGCTCTCGATCTTCGCGGGGTCGAGCCTGGGCTGGCCGGGCCGGTCGCAAACCGCCTCGAACAGCGCGAACTGGAACTTGCGGTGCAGCGGTTGGGACAGCTCCAGCAGTCCGTCGTCGCCGATCCTCAGGCGCCGCATGGCGGCGATCCGTCCCTGCCAATCGGAGGCTTTCAGGTCGTCGAACAGCGCCGGGACAGCCTGTTGCGCCGAGATCGTCGCGATAACCTCGCGAGCGTGCCCGTTGCCGAGCGGGCGAAGGATCACCTCGTGCGCTGCGGGCGGCGGCATCCTCGCTTCCATTCGCCGGCGTTCGGCCGGGTGCATCTGGGCAAGCGTCACCATACGTTGCCTGCTCCCGGCGTGTAGCTCGGCGACATCACGCTGTTGGTCACCAGCATGTCGCAGAAGAGAATTCCGGTTACCTGGGTGAAGGGGCAGTCGACCTTCACGAACGGTGCGCTGACCTTCACCGTCGCAGAGCCGCTGACCTCGACCTGGCTGGCTGACGAGACCTTGATTCCGCTCGTCGATAGCTTGACCGTCTCGGTCCCCGTCTCGAGCTTGATCTCCCCGCCGCCGCGGTCGGTGATCGTCGCCTTGACGCCAGCGGGGGTTTCGATCTCGACCGCTTCCTGCCCGGCCCCGGTCTCGAGAATGGCCACGCGCGTGCCTTTCTTGCCGGTCATGGTCCAACGATCCACGCTGGATCCGCCCAGCTGCTCGGGCGGAGCGGCCCCGCCGTTCCACAGGTTGCCGATCACGACCGGCGCGCCCACGTCGCCGGCAGTGAAGGCGACGAGCACCTCGGTGCCGACATCGGGTATGAAAAACGCGCCGAAATTGTCGCCCGCGAAGGGCACCGCGACGCGCGCCCAGATCGAGGCTTCTGCTTCCGGATCGATCGCCGGAAGGTGGATCTTCACGCGCCCGAGCGACTGCGGGTCCTGCACATCGACGACCAACCCGAGATGGACCCCGGCCCGCCAGGTCTCGGCAACGGCATAGCGCCCCTTGGTTTGCGCGGTGTCGGTCACGAGACCTCCTTCAGGTAGGCGCATTCGGCGCGGACGTCGGTGAGGTAGCCTTTCTCCTGGTCCCAGCGGTGGACCGCCTCGCGAACCGAGAACTGGTTGGCAAACATCGGGTTGACCCCTTCGAGCCGGACCCAGCTGCCCACCCGAAGATTGGGATCCCCCCGGGCGACGCAGTCGAGTTGGACGAAGCTCCGTGCCCGCTTCTCACCCTCGATCTGCGCGAGCAGGGTTGCGTCGCCGTCGGTCAACGGCCCGCTGCGGCCGCAGTGCATCGCAACGGGGCTGAGCCTTTCCTCCAGCACTTCGGGTCCGCTGCGTCCCTCCCCGGGCCCGAAGCCGCTCGCGTCCTCCTCGCTTTCAACCGCCTCGCCCGTCGCGGGATCGAAGCTCGCCTTGCGGACAGTGGAAACCTGCTCGGCGACATCGGCCGTGATGCGCGCGGAAATGATGTTGTCGCCCATCGTGAGCGTCACCAGCGAGCGCTGGTCCATGCCGACGCGCCCGACCTGAAGCCGGTCCCCGACGACCTGCATGTCGCAATCGAACTGCCCGAGGACGCGGCGCAGGAAAGCGAGGTCGGTCTCGTCCGCCTGCATCCAGTCCCGGACGGTCGTGTCGACGCCGTCGCGAACTTCGTGCGTAAGGCCGAAGTCGGAGGCCAGTTCGCCCACGACATCGCCGAGCGTCATCGCCTCGAACACCTTCGTTCGCCGCCTCCGGCGTGCGGCGAACAGGCGGTCCTCGGCAAGGATCGTGAAGAGCGGCGGCACCTCCCTGTCGATCTCGCTTTCGATCGCGGTGATCTGTCCGTCGAATATCTCCCCGGCGCCGGTCGTCGCGGGGCCGGCGAAGACGCGCACGCCTGCTCCGAGCTGGAGCGGCGAGCTGCCGTTGGCTGCATAGTGGCTGCCGGTTCCGCCGGGCACCGAGTCCACGAAAGCCAGCTCGATGCTGGAAAGCCCGCCGAGGCTCTCGCGCATCCGCATGCGCTGGAGGTTGGTCGCGAGCATCGGGAAGCTCTGACCGTCGACTTCGATCGTGGGCGCCGTCGCATAGATGGGGGAGGGATCGTGCAACGCCATCTCAGTCCGCCCACAGTCGTGCCCGACGCGAACTTTCGCGGCGCAGGATCGCCTGAATCTCGTCCAGGCCCATGGCCTGCTCCGGCGGCGGGGGTGCGCTGGCGACGCCATCGGCTCCCGGATCTGCGGGTGGACGATGCTCGACTTCGGAGATGACCACGCTCATCGTTTCCTCATCCGCTTGCCGAAGAGTAGGACCACGACTGCGCGACCGTCCCGCCTCCGGCGATCGCCCGTCCGCTCAGGTCGAAGCTGGCGTTGGCCGTGGCCACGGAAGGCGGGGGCAGCAGACGATTCACGTCGAAGTCGGCGGACGGCAGCCGCGTGCCGGAGGCGGAGCCGAGCCCCGCGAACGCCCCGGCGCTGGCGCTCACGCCGGCGCTCGCCGACCCGGTCTGCACCGAAGTCGAGGTGCTCGCGAATGTGCCGGCCGAGGACGACAGACCCCCTGCGCCGATGCCCGCGCCGGCCGACGCCGAGAAGCCCGCCGAAGCGCCGAACCCCGCCGACGCCCCCGCGGACGCACCGAAGCCTGCCGAAGCGCCCATCG
>Ga0079224_100000617_pt1 | contig 35923 bp, 27 predicted proteins | sample Stecom2015_FD_80414 | JGI IMG/M metagenome (GOLD analysis project Ga0079224, IMG submission 80414) | Agricultural soil microbial communities from Utah to study Nitrogen management - Steer compost 2015 | ecosystem: Environmental > Terrestrial > Soil > Agricultural land | place: USA: Utah... | reverse complement strand
CGTCAGCGGCACCCGGTTGCTGGCCAGCACCTGCAGCCAGGCGTATTGAATGGTGTTGGTGTCCTGGAACTCGTCGACGAGAATGTGCTGGAACCGCTGCTGGTAGTGGCTCAACAATTCCGGCCGGTGCAGCCAGAGCTCGTGGGATCGCAGCAGCAGTTCACCAAAATCCACCAGGCCGCCCTGTTGACAGAGCTTCTCGTACTGGCGGTAGATCTTCAGCATGGTATTGGTGAAGTGATCGCCCGGATTCTCTTGGATATGATCCGCCCTCAAGCCCTCATCTTTCTGGCTGTTGATAAACCACTGGGCCTGTTTCGGCGGCCACTGGCTCTCATCAATGCGATTTTCCCGCATCACCCGCTTGATCAGCCGCAACTGGTCGTCGCTGTCCAACACCTGGAAGTTTTCCGGCAAGCCGGCGTCTTTCCAGTGAGAACGAAGTAAACGATGGGCAATTCCGTGGAAGGTGCCGATCCACAGGCCGCGGGTGGGAATCTGCATCATCTGCTCCACGCGATAACGCATTTCCTTGGCGGCCTTGTTCGTGAAGGTCACCGCGAGAATGGACGTGGGCGGCACCCGGTCAACCGACATCAACCATGCCATCCGGTGCACCAGCACCCGGGTTTTGCCACTGCCGGCACCGGCCAGCACCAGCAGATGGTCGTTCTGGGCGGTAACCGCTTCACGCTGGGCGTCGTTCAGGGAATCGATAATATGAGAGACATCCATGGAGCAAGGCTTCACTACTGGTTAAATTTACAGGGCATTATATCAGCACAACGCAAAGACTTCCTTTCTGCCAGCCGCCCGACTGCCGGAAAAATTTGAGGCATTTTACATCCACCTTGGTTCAGATCTCCTGCCGTCAGCCGATACACGCCTTAACACACTGACACATGAATTCTGTGTCATACGTTCAAAAAACGACCTAGAATCACCCCGACGAAAGTCTTAGGCCGGGCGGACAAGGACTACAACATGCTTTCATCACTGAAGATTTCTCACAAACTGGCATTGCTGGTCATCGTTGCCATTGTTGCCTTTGTGGTCAGCCAGGCCTTTTCCATTGTCACCGAGCGCAATAACTCCGAACGCCTCAGCGAAGTTCGCGACCAGCTCTACCCCTCCCTGGAACTGTCCACGATCAACCGCGGTTTGCTGCAACTGATTGAAAACCAGATCAACACTGCCGTCACCACCGGTGATGATCAACAGATTGCCGCCACCAGGGAACAACTGGCAGAAATATCCGCCAATCTGGACCGCATCGCCACGCTGAACCCGGCTCTGCGTGATCAGGTGAAGGCCTTGAAATCCGAGCTGAACGGTTACTACAACACCGCCACCCGAATCGCCACCGCAATCATAGAAGGTACGGCGGATTTCAATCGCATTGGCCAGGAAGCCTCCGCCAACGCCGAGCGGCTGGCCGGACTGCGCTCTGATCTGGACGAGATGCGCAACGCGATGGAAAGCCGCCTGACCCAGGCCATCGACGACACCACCGCTGCCAGCAGTGAAGCCGCCACCGTCTCCGTCACCATTGTGGTGGTCGCGCTGGTGGTGCTGATTGCGCTCAGCCTGATCATTGGCCGGTCGGTATCGGGCAGCCTGCAACAGATCATTACCTCCCTACGGGACATGGCTTCCGGTGAGGGTGATCTGACCTCCCGCATTGACTACACCGGCAAGGATGAACTTCGGGACCTGGTGGACCAGTTCAACCGGTTTGTTGAAAAACTGCACAAGTCCTTTGCCACCATCCAGCAGGATATTGGCGAGCTGAACGGCGTCGCCACGCATCTGGGCAGCACTAGCCGCACCAATCTTGAACGCATCAGCCAGCAGGCCCAGGCCATATCCTCCACCCGCAATTCCGTGGATGAGCTAGTAAAAAGCGTTGAGGAAGTGGCGGGCTTTGCCTCCAGCGCCTCCGACCAGACCCAGGACGCATCCAAATTTGCGACCACCGGGCAACAGAAGGTCGAGGGCAACATACAGACCATCCAGCGACTGATGGCAGAAATCGAGAACACTGCCAGCCTGGTCAACCAGTTCGACGAGTTCTCCGTGAAAGTGGGCGGCCTGCTGGAAACCATCCAGACCGTCGCCGAACAAACCAATCTGCTGGCTCTGAACGCTGCCATTGAAGCCGCACGTGCCGGCGAACACGGCCGCGGTTTTGCGGTGGTCGCCGATGAGGTGCGCGGCCTGGCGGTGCGCACCCACAAGGCCACGGAAGAAATCCAGCAGGTGATTTCCGAGTTGTCGAAAGCCTCCGGTGCTGCCGTGCACTCCATGCAGGGCAGCGTGGATATGGCCCGACAGGGCGTGGAAGCCACCACCGAATCCGGCGACGTACTGCGCAAGATTCTCGAGAACGTTCAGCAGATCAGCGAACTGAACGAGCAGATTGCCGCGGCCACCTATGAACAAAGCACCACCTTCAGCGAAGTCACTGGCCACATGGGCGACATGCACCGCAACGCCGAGGCCGTGATGGAAAGCACCGATGAGCTGGATACGGTCAGCCGCAAGATCCAGGACGTCAGCAACGGCTTGCAGAGCGTGGCCGGGCAGTTCCGCGTTTAAGTAAAACCCGAGAAAAAGGAAACTCCTGATGAAAAAACTATTTACTGCAGCGCCTCTGGCGCTCGCCATTGCCGCGACCCCGGCTCTGGCACAGAGTACCGAGGAAACCCTCGAGCGAATGCAGCAGCAGCTCAATGCCATGCAACAACAACTGAATTCCGCGAAAGACACTGGTGTTCGCTTTAACGGCTTTTTCAGCACCGGTATTGCCCGGGCCAGCAACGATGCCGGTTACGCCGGAATCACCGACGAATCCGAAGTGGCGGATCTGAGCCTGTTCGCCCTGCAGGGCACCTTTGACGTCACACAGAAGAGCCAGATTGTGATGCAACTGGTCGGCCGGGGCGAAGATGACTGGGAACCCCAGGTGGAGTGGGCCTATCTGAGCCACCGCCCCACCAACAACCTGCAGATTCGGGCCGGCAAGATGCGGATTCCCTTCTTCATGTACTCCGACTCCCTGGAAGTCGGCTACGCCCAGCCGTGGGCCCGCCCGCCCCAGGGCGTGTACGGCCCGATTGCGGTGACCAGTTACGTTGGCGCAGATGCCAGCTACAACCTGAACTTCGACAATTCGTCCCTGACCGCGACCGGCTTCACCGGCTTCACCGATGAAGATGGCAACTCCGGTGATGTGCAGTTGCGTAATGTCGCTGGTGTGAACCTGACCTGGACCGACTACGTCTGGACGGTTCGTGGTGTGGCAGCGACCGCTGAGGCGGATATTGATGCGACTCGTCTGGCGGCCCTCGTGCCACCGAATCTCCCCTATACAGTGGAATCACAACTTGCTGATGGGGATCGAGGTAACTTCTTCGGCTTCGGCGCCAGCTACGACGATGGCAACTGGCAGATCATTGGTGAAGTCACCCGCGTTGAAGTAGACGGCAGGTTTGCCGACACCGACTCTGCCTACCTGTCCGTCGGTCACCGCTTTGGTAGCTGGACCCCGTACGTTGCTGCCGGCTGGACGGAGAGCAAGGACGACAATGAGCGCACCGGTGACTTCATTCCGGGCGTCGTATCCGAGTCCATCCTGAACTATCAGCGTAACGAGTACAGCATCGGTACCCGTTGGGACATCACTCCGGGGGTGGCCATCAAAGCCGATGTAACTCACGTTCGAGGACTGGATAAGGGATACGGCAACCTCAATACCGAGCATATGTTGTTCAACGACACAGACAGCACCAACGTCTACACCCTCAAAATCGACTCGGCATTTTAAGGAGGCCCCATGAAAAAGCTTAGCCTGTTGTTTGCGGCCAGCTTGCTGGCAAGCCCCCTGGCCCTGGCTGAAGTCGTGGTGATCGGCAACCCGTCCGGCCCGGACAGCATCAGCGCCAACGAAGTACGGGATCTGTATCTGAACCGCAGCAAAGCCCTGCCGAATGGCCAGAGCGCGAAGCCGTTTGAACTCCCGGAAGGCAACGCCACCCGTGCCGAATTCCATGACAAGGTGACCGGCCGTAACGACGCCCAGCTGAAGGCCTTCTGGTCCCAGCAGGTGTTCACCGGTCGGGGCCAGCCACCGGCGGAAGCCGGCAGCGCCTCGGGCATGAAGGCCCAGGTCGCCTCCACACCGGGCGCCATCGGCTACATCGATTCCGCGGATGTGGACGACAGCGTCAAGGTTATCCTGACGCCCTGATCTCAGCCGTGCAGAACGCAAAAAGGCGAGCCTCGGCTCGCCTTTTTGCTGTCCGGAGAAAGACTGCCTAGAAGCCTCTCGGCACAGTCTGGGCCTCCACAAATTCAAACAGCCCTTCCAGACCACCTTCCCGGCCAATACCCGAGGCTTTCATACCGCCAAACGGCGCCTCCGGGGTTGGACCGGTACCGGTGTTCCAGCCCACGTGGCCAAACCGCAGGCCGGCGGCGACCCGCTGGGCACGTTCGGCATCGGCGGTGAACACGTAGGAGGCCAGGCCAAACTCCGTGTCGTTACCGGCATCAATGACTTCTTCCTCGGTCCGGAACAGCGCCATGGGCACCAGCGGACCGAAGGTCTCCTCCTGGTAACAGCACATCTCCCGGTCCACGCCCTGCACCACCGTGGGTGGGAAAAACAGGCCATCACCCAGTTCCGCTGGCTGTTTGCCGGCCACCAGGCTGGCGCCCTTTTCCAGGGCATCCTGCAGATGCCGTTTCACCTTGTCGAAGCCCTGCTTGTTGATCAACGGGCCGATGTCGATGCCCTCATTCATACCGTCGCCAACGGTCATCTTGTTCACGCGTTCCGCCAGCTTCTGACCAAAGGCATCCGCCACTTTCTCATGCACAAAGATACGGTTGGCACAAACGCAGGTCTGGCCACCACCCCGGAATTTGTTGGCGATCAGATTATCCGCGGCCGCCTCCAGGTCGGCATCGTCAAAGACGATGAACGGGGCATTACCACCCAGCTCCAGTGCCAGCTTCTTAACCTGCTCGGCGGTGTCCACAATCAGTTTGCGGCCCACTTCGGTAGAGCCCGTGAAACTGAGCATGGGTACATCTTTATGTTCACACAGTACCTTGCCGATCACGCTGGCCTTACCCATCACCAGGTTGACCATGCCATCCGGCAGGTCGAGTTTATCCATCACGCTGAAAAAGGCGATCATGGTCAGCGGCGTCTCGCTGGCCGGCTTGATGACCGAGGGGCAACCCGCCGCCAGGGCCGCCGACAACTTCTTGGCGATCATGCCAATGGGAAAGTTCCAGGGCACAATCAGCCCGGTTACGCCCACAGGCCGATAGTGAACCGTCCAGGTGCAATCCTTGGGCTTTTCCGGAATCGTGTGGGAATCAAGAGCGCTGATGTGCTTGGCACAGTAATCGAAGAAACCGGCGGCGTAATCCACCTCGCCCTGGGCTTCCTTCCAGGGCTTGCCATGCTCCATACACAGGATGCGGCCAATCTCTTCGCGGTTTTCTTTCAGGCCGTCACGAATATCCTCCAGCCACTTGCGGCGGGTTTCAATCGGCCAGGGATTGGTGAGCCGGAGCGCTGATTGTCCAGCCTCTACCGCTGCCACAACATCTTCCTCCGGCATCGACGGCACCTTGGCAATCACCGAGCCGGTGGCCGGGTTGTAAACGTCGAACGTGGCACCGCCGGCAGAGTCTTTCCAGCGCCCGCCAATGTAGCCTGTGAGGTTTTCCAGTAGTGGTGACTCGATCATCTCGGCTCCTCTTGCATGACTGGTGACGCCCCGGACCGGGGCGGAGTTCATAAGCAACGCGTGCCTTTCATAGTGGATCCTGAGTAGCGGCCTGTAAAGTCAGGGGGAGATTTCCTGGCCGTCATTTTTGACCCGGGCGGGTGACTGCCTATACTCGAAGGAGAGTTTTTACAGGCTCTCCCTGACACCCCAAGGAGACGGATTCATGAAAGCATTTTTTCATCCGACGCAGGACCTGCACATCCCGAAGACGTATTTCACCCGAGGCCAGATGCGCCAGCCTCAGGAGGTGCCTGATCGCACCGGCCAGATGCTTGAAGGCCTGAAAACCATGGGCATCCCAGTACTGCAGCCGGCCGACCAGGGCGCCGGCCCGATCTCCAAGGTGCACGACCTGGGTTACCTGCGATTCCTCGAATCCGCCCACCGGCGCTGGATGGAAATGGAAGACTGGGGCGACGAGGTAATGTCGAATATTTTCGTACGTTCCCCTAACGCCATGCGGGGCATCCTGGCCGAAGCCGCCTGTTACCTGGCAGACGGCAGCTGCCCCATTGGCGAAAATACCTGGAAGGCGGCCTACTGGTCGGCCCAGACCGCTCTGGGTGCCGCCGACGCGCTGATCGCCGGAGAACGCAACGCCTACGCCGTGTGCAGGCCACCGGGCCATCACGCCCGCAAGGATGCCGCCGGTGGATTCTGCTACCTGAACAACGCCGCCATCGCGGCCGAGCACTTGAAGAGCCGGTTCCCGCGAACGGTCATCCTGGATACAGACATGCATCATGGCCAGGGCATCCAGGAGATTTTCTACGACCGCAGCGACGTGTTGTACATCTCCATCCACGGCGATCCCACCAACTTTTATCCGGTGGTCAGCGGCTTCGAGGACGAACGTGGGGAAGGCGAAGGCTATGGCTACAACATCAACCTGCCCATGCCCCACGGCTCCAGCGAGGAGGATTTCTTCGCCAAACTGGATGAAGCCCTGGCCGCCATTCGCCTGTACCAGCCGGATGTGCTGATCCTGACCCTGGGCTTCGATATCTACAAGAACGACCCGCAGGCGAAAGTTTCGGTGACTTCCGAGGGCTTCTGTCGGCTGAGCACGCACCTTCGTCAGTTGGGCTTACCCACGCTGGTGGTGCAGGAAGGCGGGTATGATCTGGACGCCCTCAGCGAGAACGTCCAGCAGTTTTTCAAGGGGTTGGAGGGTTAGGAAAACGCTGAGCTGTCGAGCTTACAGCCAAGTCCACCAGCGGACTTGGCCTTATACACACCAATCCAGTGGAAACGTCGATTTATCAATCTTTGTGTTTGCCCGTTTCGCCAAACTGTTTCAAACATACTAAGGTATTCCTGAAAAACTTTATCAACGCTCATTTAGAGAGGGCAATAAGTTGCACCAGTAGAAAAATGAGCCTAGACCTAGTGCTGCAAATAATGCCATGGCAAACAATATTAGATGCGTTTCCAGGGCGAGCCCCGCAACAAACAATGCGACTATCGCTGATACAGACATCTCCACTGAGTAAAACAAGCTACCTGCAAACCCTGCCATTTCCGGAAATGGTTCAAGTGCGGCTGCCTGACAGTTTGGAACAATTAGACCGCAGCCGACCAAGAACACAAACATGCAAACACTAATAGATACAGCGCCTGGGGATACTTCCCAAGCCAAAACCATCATAAAAAGAGAGGAAACAGATACAAAAAGCCCCCACTTGATTACTATAAGAGGACTATAACCTACAGCTAACTTTCTGGCAATTATTGTTCCTAGTATATATCCTGCAACTATCAACGCATAAACCACTCCAAACGTTAAAATCGACAACCCCAGCTTTTCTTGAAGCAAAAATGACGATTGCATTATAAAAATGAAAAATGATGACCATATAAATGAAATTGTCAGTGTAAGACCAACAAATTCATTCTTTCCAACACAACTTAAAAACTTTCTTTTTAACTCTCTAAATTTAAGCGCATTTTTATCTAAACGATCTATAGACTCAGGCAAATGAACCAAAACAGACAATAAAGTAATAATCCCAATTAAAGACATAAACCCAAAGGATGAACGCCATCCCATAGACTCATATAGCATACTCCCTAATATCGGAGCTAATAGCGTGGAAAAAGTCATAACTGCAGCTATCATTGCTAAAACTTCAACCGCCTCATTTGGCTTGTACAGATCCCGAATAATCGAACGAGCTAATACCGTACCGCTACCTGCGCCAAGCGCCTGAAAGAATCTTGACCAGACAAGAGTATCCAAAGTCGAAGAAAAAAAAGCAATCAAAGAAGAGATTGAAAACAGAGCCAAACAAAATAAGACTATAGGTCGGCGACCGTAACGATCAGAGATCACCCCAAAAAGAAGGGTCGAAATGCCAAATCCAGCCATAAAATACGTTAATGTTTTTTTAGTTTCCTCCTGCGATCCTCCAAAATAATCTCGAATCGCCGGCAAAGCCGCCAAGAAGATATCTGTGGACATCAACGGCAACGCAACCAGCAATGACAATACAATTGAGTTAATTTGCGCTTTAGACCTCATTTTACAGAGCACCTACTAACGGTTTTTCGGACTCAAGCTTAATTTCATCAACTATTCTTTGGGCTAGTTGCCGAGATTTCCGAACATTATGCACTTGCGCCAAAACAGAAAAAAATACTCCGCATGTCATTGGACCGATGGCATAAAAATTCCGAATCAGCTGTCCCGACCGATCAATTGGATGAAATGAATAGGGGTCTATTTGCATCCCTCCAAATTCGTGCTCGCATATTTGCCCACTATTTAAAAGCTGGTGAACAAGCGATGATCTATGATGCCTCAAACGTTTAGAAACACCTTTGCAATTGATGACGATCTGAGAAATACCAACATCTTTACCTTGTATTGAAAACCCACCGTTTATTGGCAATATTTTTTTTATGCCTGACCTAACTTTTAGCTGCCCTTGACAGAGAGCGTCTCGAAGAAAAATTGCGTTTTCAAGAGGAATTGGATGAGCAATTGACATCCAGCCAGAAAGATACCGATCCAAAAATAGCTTCTTTTCCTCACCGGGAAGCTTCATCCATATATAATCAATTAAAGATGACCTATAAATACCTCCTATGATGTCTTGATCTATTCGTACCTTATCAGCTAAATTTATCTCCTTCTTTATCCATTCCAAAGCGTATTCCGGTGCATAACCTTTGATACAGCTTAAACTGTTTACTCCATGACTCTTTAACTCAAAATATATCAATCTTAGGACATCAAATAACCTGAGCCTCTTGCTACCCAAGAAGTCAATCTCATCTAATCTCAAATAATTTAAAGCAACTGGAGAGCTAAACTTGCTGCGCACACTAGGCAGAAATCCACGACGGGAGTACATAACCACCTCGCCGACATGACCACGAGAAATAAGCTCTTTCGCGACATCCAATGCAGTTAACCGAGACCCAGCTAATGCAACCGAAGCATCGCTGGGTATTTTATCCCAATCAATATTCCATGGATCATTGAAATATCCACTGACTTCTTCCAACTCTGGTATGGGCTCAGGTCCTGAATGGCCAAAGGCTAGGATGCATCGATGCACATTTACAGCTCTTTCAGCTGTAACAAGAAAAATTCTGTTTTTATCTGACGTATTAATAGATTTGACTTCTTCCGTAAAAAGTCGGATATCGACACCCGGAATCAGCTTTTGGTCGATGAGTTCAGCAAGTCGAAACTTTAGATATTTTCCATAAAGATACCTAGGAACAAAATCTAGAGTATAATTTTTTTCCAGCAGCCACTCTTCAAAGTCCTTGGGGTTATATGCATCTACTGACATCAAGGACGGAGGCAAATTAAGCAGCTGAGCATTGGAGGTGTCATTATAAGGGAGCCCTCCTACCTCTGACTTCTCAAACAACAATATCTCTAAAGCTTTGTGCTTAAATTTTGCTCTGCTCAACTCCGCAAGGATTTGCGTCACGACTGATATAGAGGTTGCGCCACAACCAACAATTGCTATTTTCATAAACGTTCATCCATGAACTATATGAGAAAGGAAATCTTAAGCTTTTAACCTGCAAGAATAGGTCTTGCCTGTTCGTCTTTTTAGCTCCGAGTTCGCCACCGACTTCGTATTAAAGTATCCTATGCACTCCTTCAAAAATGTCAACTCAGTGATCAACAATTCCACACTTTTCCGTTATTTCATCGGAATATACACCTTGATATTGCCATGCCCCTCTGCCTTCAGGTGGCCGGCGTGCATGCGGCTCATGGTGCCCCGGTCACAGTACAGCAGGTACTGGCGGTTGCCCGGCAGTTCTGCCACCTGCTGATTCAGCTCGTAGAAAGGAATCTTGAGCACATCGTTGTTGGTCAGGGTCAGTGGCGAGCGTTCTTCTTCAGACGGGTGGCGAACGTCGATAATCACGTCGTCTACCGACGGCGTCTGGATCAACTCTACCTCTTCCGGCGTCTGGGTGCTGTCCAGGAGCTGGCTGACCATGGTGTCGGTACGGTTAGCGATGGCATCGGCCAGGGCGGCCGGGTCCATGTTCGCCTCTTCTTCCTCCACGCGATGCAGCCTGGCACGGGTGACCGGCTTGCTGGAAATCACGCCGCAATACTCCGGCATGTTGCGGGCAAAGGGCTCGGTACCAATGTCCTTGGCAATGCGGATGATTTCCTGCTTGTCCATGGCAATCAGCGGACGCAGCACAACCTCGTCACTGGCACGGTCCACCACATTCAGGTTGGTCAGGGTCTGGCTGGAGACCTGAGCCACCGCATCACCCATCACCAGACCCGAAGCATTGTAATCCCGGGCGATCTCAGCCGCCGCCTTGAGCATCATCCGCTTGAGCACCACGCCCCAGTGTCGATGATTCACCGAGCGCATGATCTCGGCCACCACCCCTTCAAACGGCACAGAAATGAACTTCACGTTGTGGGACGAGCCATAACGCTCCCACAGGTAGTGGGCCACTTGGCGCACGCCCACTTCATGGGCAGCACCGCCCAGATTAAAGAACAGATAATGACTGCGAATGCCGCGGCGCATCATCAGGTAGGCAGCCACCGACGAGTCGTAGCCCCCGGAAATCAGCGTCATCACAGTTTCCACCGTACCCAGCGGATAACCGCCAAGGCCCTCATGGCGACGATGGGCAATGTGGTAGCTGTCGTCCTTTACCTCAATACGAACTTCCAGGTCCGGTGATTTCAGATCTACGCCTTTGGCTTCGGAGCGCTGCAAGAGCGCCGCACCCACCGACCGCTCCAGATCAATGGAGCGAAAATCGTGGTCACCGTGTCTGCGGGCGCGAACGGCAAAAGTCTTGCCTTTCAGGCGTTCGACGTAGGCCTGCACCGCCTTTTCGCCCACGTCTTCAAGATCGACAAAGGGAAACACCCCGATCTCCTGGATGGTCGAGATGCCGGGGATACGCACCAGCTCATCAATCACCGGGCCGGAAAGGCTGCGGCCATCGGGCACATCCACGTCCACCCGGTCCCAGCTGCCGTCCACGCGGATATCCGCATCCAGTCGGGCCAGTAATTTACGGATATTCTGTCGCAACTGGCGCATCTGCTGCTGGCGAACGGGTTTACTCTTGATAGCCACTTCAGGGGCGGGACGAATCAGCAATTTCATAAAAAGGACTTTGATCGGAATAACGTCGGGTGGCGTAAAAGCCGGAAAGGCCTTAGTGTACCCTTTCGCCAGACTGGCTCAAAATCCGTCATTGCCGAAACCATCAGGAGCTTCACCAACGATGACTGAAACCACCATGAATGCCCTGGTCTCCCCCGAGGGCAGCCTCGAGATCCTTTCCAACTACGAGGTAAGCCGGCTCAAGGACAAGAGCGAGGGTGGTCTGTATCGCCTGTTCCGCCAGTGTGCACTGGCCGTGCTCAATACCGGCGTCGAAACCGACGATTGTAAGGAGTTGATGGAAGCCCACGCCGATTTCGATGTGCGGCTGGTACCCCAGCCCCGGGGGCTGAAACTGGAGCTGATCAACGCACCCGGCCACGCCTTTGTGGACGGCGAAATGCTGCGCGCCATCCGGGAACATCTGTTTTCTGTACTGCGCGATATCGTCTACAGCCACTCCCTGCCCAACAGCGTGGCGGGCTTCCGCAAGGATAACCCCGAAGACCTCACCAATCTGGTCTTCCACATTCTGCGCAACGCCCGGGTACTGGAAGCAGGCCGCCAGCCAGACCTGGTGGTGTGCTGGGGTGGCCATTCCATCAGCCACGATGAATACCAGTACAGCAAGGATGTTGGTCATCAGCTTGGGCTGCGAGGCCTGAGTATCTGTACCGGCTGCGGCCCGGGTGCCATGAAAGGTCCGATGAAAGGCGCCACCATCGGCCACGCCAAACAACGGGTGAAAAATGGCCGTTACATCGGCATTACCGAGCCGGGCATTATCGGTGCCGAAGCGCCAAACCCGATTGTGAACGAACTGGTGATCATGCCGGATATCGAGAAGCGTCTTGAGGCCTTTGTCCGCTGCGGCCATGGCGTGATCGTGTTCCCGGGTGGCGTCGGCACCGCGGAGGAAATCCTGTACCTGCTCGGCATTCTGCTACACCCGGACAACGTCGACCTGCCATACCCGGTGGTGTTTACCGGGCGCCAGGAAAATGCGGAATACTTTGAAATGATCGACAAGTTCATCCGCAACGCCCTGGGCGATGAGGCCGCCAGCAAATACGAGATCATCATCGACGATCCGGTGCGCGTGGCCCAGACCATGAAGCAGGGCATGAAAGACGTGGAGACTTTCCGCCGCGCCATGCAGGATGCCTACTACTTCAACTGGATGCTGAAAATCGACCCGGTGTTCCAGCTACCGTTCGAGCCGAACCATGACAACATGCGGGCTCTGGAACTGCATCGCGACCAACCGGTTCACCTGATTGCGGCGAACCTGCGCAAAGCGTTCAGCGGGATTGTGGCGGGTAACGTGAAGGAAAGCGGGATCCGACAGGTGCAGGAAAAAGGGCCATTTGAAATTGCCGGTGACCCGACGCTGATCAAACCCCTGGAGGCGATGCTGGAGCAGTTCGTAGCGCAGAACCGGATGAAACTACCCGGCTCGTCGGCCTACCGGCCCAGCTATCGGATTGTCAGTGGTGCGGCCTGAGCCGCAGCACTGACAAACACAACGCCTTATTTGCCGCCGTCGGCCGGCAGGCTGGCGTAGTAGGCAGCCAGGTTGGCAATGTCAGCATCGCTCAGGGCTGTCGCCTGGCCCTGCATCACCGGAGCCTGACCACCTTTGCGGTCGCCATTCTTGTAAGCCTTAAGAGAAGCTACAAGGTACTGCTCTTTCTGGCCAGCCAGGTTCGGGTAGATGGGCACCTGGGAGATACCGTTCTGGCCGTGGCACGCGGCACAAACGGCGGCCTTGGCCTTGCCAGCCTCGATGTCACCGGCGGCCATGGAAGCGACCGGTACCATCGCGCCAGCTGCGAACAGGCCCGCTACTGCAAGATGCTTCAGATTCATTGTGTTCACCCTCTCATCGTTTTAACGTTCACATTCCGGCATAAGAACCGGTCAGTAACTCAGGTTTCACTTATAGCACACCCGCCCGTGAGCTCAAATGTGATAGATCAAGGACTTTCGTGCGACCATAGTCCTCTTTTACGCCTGAGCATTGTGAACGACAGTACGAACAAACCACAAATACCCAATCAGAGATACCACCGGAGAACCAAGCCATGCCAGTTGAGGTACAGGAGCTCCCCTGCCGGGAAGGACACATCGGCCTGCTCACCCTGAACGAGCCGGGCACCCTCAATGCCCTGACCGAGGAGATGGTCAACCAGGCGCAGCAGGCGCTGGCGCAATGGGCGGAGGATTCCCGGATCTGCCTGGTGGTGCTGCAGGGGGCCGGAGAGCGGGCGTTCTGCGCCGGTGGCAACATCCGGGCCCTGTACCCGGCGCTGACAGGCGATGGCGACGCAGCCGCGCCCGCACGGTTCTTTGCGGCGGAATACCGGCTCGACTTTACCCTGCACCGGTTTCCCAAGCCGGTGGTCGGCATGGCCGGCGGCATTGTCATGGGCGGGGGCCTGGGGTTACTGGCGGCCTGTCGTTACCGCTTGATTTACCCGAATGTCACCATGGCCATGCCCGAGATCAGCATCGGCCTGTTCCCCGATGTTGGCGCCAGCTGGTTCCTGAACCGCCTCCCCGGTCGGCTCGGATTGTTCATGGGCCTGACCGGCGCCCGCCTGAATGTCGCCGACGCCTTGCGAGTGGGCCTGGCTGATATGGTGATCGAAGCAGACCAGAGCAGCGCCCTGCTTGAACGGCTGCAGGAGGAACGCTGGACCGGTGAAACCGCCGCCGACGACAACCGCCTGTTCCGCCTGCTGAACCAGCTGGAAGCGCTGGATTACCGCACGCTGGCTCCGGGGCACCTGGAACAGCACGAACAGACCATTGCACGCCTGAGTGCAGGCGACGAGCTACCCGCGATTGTTGAGAAACTCGGGAATTCGCAGAGTACCGATTCCTGGTGGCAGGAGTGCATCCACACCCTGAAAACCGGCTGCCCGGTCACGGCCTGGCTGATCTGGCACCAGATACAGAAAGGCCAGCAGATGTCTTTGAAGGATGTGTTCCGAATGGAGCTGGCCATGGCCGAAGAATGCACCCGAAGACCCGACCTGGCCGAGGGTATTCGGGCCCTGCTGGTCGACAAGGACCGGCAACCCAGATGGTCTTACACCTCGGTTGCCGAGGTGCCGGAAGAAGTGGTTGAACGGCATTTCCAGCCGGTGTGGGACGATACCACCGACCCGATGATGCTGGACAGCATCTGATTCAGCGTGCCGCGCCCGCCTGCACCAGCAGCATTTCAAGATCCTGATTGTTGCTGGCGCGGGCCAGGTCAAGAGCGGTGGTGCCATCAGCACGGCGATAGTGCACATCGGCACCGGCCGCCAGAAGCATTTCGGCGGTCAGAAGGTCACCACTGGCCACCACTTTCATCAACAGGGATTCCCCGCCCTGGTTGACGTTCACATTGGCGCCCGCCGCCAGCAAGGCTCTTACCACCGCAAGGTGGCCGTTTTCAGCGGCCTGGATAACCGCGGTATTGCCGTCGGCACTGCGTGCATTCACATCTGCGCCAGCGGCCAGTAACAACCGGACAATGCGGCGGTTGCCGTTGGTGGCTGCCACCATAAGCGGGGTTTGCTCCGCTCCGGCCTGGGCATCCGGGCTTACCCCGCTGGACAGCAGCTCCAGTACCGCCCGATCCTCATTGGCGCGCACCGCAGCCATCAGTTCCTCCGGGCTGGCACCAGTCGCCTCGGCTTCAGGTGCTGACCCGGTTGTGCTGCATCCGGCCAGCAGCGCCAGTGCCAGGAAAAATATCAGGTAGAAATAGCTGCTCGCGTCCCTGCCCATGTCGGAAATCTCTTGTTTGCGTTTTGCAGCTATTCTGATCAGGCAGTCATCGGAATTAAATCGAACCGGTCACAACTCCGCTTCGTTTTGCAGAAGTTCACGAGTCAGCAATCGCAGCTGCGTTTCTGCATCCCGCTGCCCCCGGCAAAGCCCGGCATCCTGCAACTGTGCCCAGGACCAGCCCTGCAATACGGCACGACACCAGAGCACTGCCTCCGGATGGCTTTGAATTCGTTCAGGCATACCCTTGCAGACAGAAAGCCCCTGCAATACCGGCAAGGTGAGTTCAAATCCGCGAAAGCCATACGCAAAGTGGGTCAGATCCCGCCGATCATCGTCGTCAAGCCCTCTCTGTGAGGGCAAAGCTTCGGAGACGGCCAGCAACAGCTCATGATCCAGCTGAGGCCAATGGCGGGGCACCAGAGCTAGCCAGTGTCTGGCGAAACGGTTGCCGAGCTGATGCTGAAGCCGCAGCCCCGGCTCAGACGTGCCCGTCAGCATTTGCAGGGGAAACTCGCCGGTGGAAGCCTCCTGGCTCAGGCCCATGCGCACGACCCGCAAACCACATCGACGCCAGAATGCCAACAAACCCGACTCGCTACCAAAGCTGGTACCCAGTGCATCTATTCCACCCTGAACACAGGCTTCACGGGCGGCCGCCACCAACCGTTGCCCGACCCCAAGCCTGCGTGCCGACTCAGCCACCGCTACACGGACGACTCGCAGGGTTTTCAGAGTAGCGGCAGTGGGCATCCCCCCATGATTGGCCAGTGACTGGGCCAGCAGATGGCCCCTGAGCCGCCGTTTTCCGGCGACAACCTCATCCGCCAGTTCCGGAGCCAGGCCACCCTCTGTGGACGCCCAGAGCACGCCGATGGTCTGCCCCTTCACACTGGCGCGCCAGGTCAGCGCGGCGGGGTCATCAAGCCACTGCCGCAGATCGCCGGGCGTGGTCCGGTAATGAGCATTGACCAGCAGACCGAAGGCCTCCGCCAATGCCTGCTCACTGGCCGCGGCAGGTTGCCAGCGTTCAATGTGTACGTCGCCGGCGACGAACGGTTGCGGCTCCGGCACGTCTGCCGATAACAGATACAGCTGGAAAACCAGTCGCTCCAGCGGGTCGCCCTGCGCCCAGCGAATGGGCTCGCGAACGCTGACGGCGCGCCAGTTCGGAGTTTCCTGCTCCAGAATCTGTCGAAAACGCAAGGCAAAGCCCCGGCCGGTACCTTCATAGCCATGCACCGTACTGGCAAACACCACCCTCGGCCAGCCCAGCAACACGGCTTTCAACCACTGCGCCGGCAAACCCGCCGCTTCATCGACCATGACCACTTCCGCCTCCGGCCGCTGCGACAGCAGTTCCTGTGGCGGCAGAAAGCAAAGTTCGTGACCGGACCGGGTGGTCAGATGGGTCGCCGTATCCAGTGCCAGAGCATCACCCAGTGCCTGCCGGGCGTGAGCGAACAGGGTAGCCACGTTATCAGCCGAAGGTGCCGTTACCAGCACCCGTTTCCGGCCGGTTTCGAGCAAGCGGGCAGCAGCCATGCCAAGGGCCGAAGATTTGCCTCGGCCGCGATCGGCAGTAATCACCAGCGGCCGTCGGCGGCGGCCCTGGCCAGCGCGCACAACGTCGGCAACCAGCGTCTGCTGCTCGGCCGTCTGCCCGGGTTGAAAGCCCCCCCTGCCCGGCTCCGGCCGATTAAGAACAGGCACAGTGCCATTGTCCGCCGCAAGGCGAATGACGTCGGGATCTTCGGCCATTATCGCCGCCAACCGGGCAGCAAAGGGGTGACCGCTGGCCCGGTCCAGGCCGGTTCGGCCATAGTCCGGATCGTCAAAGTCCGACCACTTCGCCAGTGGAGGCATCAACCAGAACAGCAGTCCACCGGCCCGCAATGTGCCGGACAGTGCCGCAAAGGCGTCCGGAGAGGTTCCCTCCCAGCCATCCCAGACCAGTACGGGCAATTCCTGCCCCAGTACACGCCGGTAATCTTTAACACGCAGATGACCGAGCCCAGCCTTGGCCGCATCCTGCTCGCGCCCGACCCAAATACCTTCGGCGCTCGACAACGCCTGCAACAACCCGGCTACCCGGGCCACCGCAACCTGCCGCTCCCCCTCAACCAACACCATTCGGCGCTGGCCACTATCCGCCAGGGCTTGCTGGAACGCGCACCAGTCAGAGCCTGTTGTCTCGGTTTGATCACTCACGTTAATTCGGACCTGCTGGGCATAAGAATGGATCGGAGCCTGAGTTATGCCGGGATTATGCGGCAGCGCTATCCGCACTACCAGTTGCCCAGTACAATAGCGACCATGCCGAGCGAAACCCAAGCCCCCGACCACCTGTCCTTACCGGATTACCTGACCGACGAGCAGCGCGCCATCATCACGGCCGGTTACGAGCATGCGGTGATTACGGCCGTGGCGGGCAGTGGTAAAACCTCCACGCTGGCCTGGCGCATCCGCTACCTGCTGGCCCAGGGCCACGACCCGGACCGGATGCTGGTGCTGATGTTCAACCGCAGCGCCAAGGTAGACTTCGAACGCAAGCTGCAGTCCGTCTGCGAGCAGAGCGGGCTGGCGCTGCCGGAAATCCGTACCTACCACGCCATGGGCCTGCGGCTGTATCGTCGGTTTGTCCGGGAAGGCTATCTGCCGGGCTTTTCGGAAAAGATCCTGACCGAACAGGAGATCGGCTTCCAGGCCTGGTTGCTGACCCGGCGGCTGGCACCGGAGGAACTGGCCGATGAAATCCGCCGCAACAAGAAGGATTTTGTCGAAACCGCCACCGGCTTTATCGACCGGGTCAAAACCGGGCTGGCACCCGCGGAGGTGGTGTTCGAGGAGCTGGGCTACTCAGACAAACACCGCTACCTGATCGACCTGTTCCACTCGTTCGAGCAGTGGCGTAAAAGCGAAAGCCGTATCAGCTACGCCGACATGCTCTATGAGCCGGTGATGGCGATTCACCAGAACCCACCATTGCAGCGCCTGGTGGGCAACAAAATGGATCTGATCCTGGTGGACGAATACCAGGACACCAACGAGATCCAGCACCTGCTCCTGCGTTATGTGGCCGGTGACCGTGCCCGGGTAACCGTGGTCGGCGACCCGGACCAGACCATCTACGAATTCCGTGGTGCCCGGCCCGAGTTCATTCTGCGCAAGTTCAGTGATGAGTTTGAAAGCCCGGTGGAGCAGACCCTCAGCTACACCTTCCGTTACGGCCACCGGGTGGCGCTGCTGGCCAATCACCTGATCTGCCATAATACCGGCCGCCGGGATGTGATGTGCCATTCCCATCCGGGTACCCCCGCCACCGAAATCCATCTGCATCAGGCCGAAAACGATGGCAACCAGGTGCTGGCCATCCTGCAGGGACTGGCGCCGGAACAACAAAGCCAGAGCGCCATCCTGTTCAGGGTCTGGAGCCAGAGCGTGCCGATTGAACTGAAACTGCTGGCACGCCAGATTCCCTACCGGATCGACGCCGGTAAAGGCGCGCTGTTCAGCCGCGAGGTTCAGGCGGTGCAGGCCCTGCTGCTGGTGGTTACCCGTCGGCTCGACAAGCTGGCAGAAAATGACCGATTGGACATTGCCCGCCAGATTCTGAGGTTCCCCCACGTAGGCCTGAAAGAACCGGAACTGGAAAACCTGGCGCGATTCCTGGCCGCGTTCGATATCGGCTGGCACGAGCGGCTACTCAGTCTGGATTTCGACGCAGTGGCGCCCCTGGCGGGCAGAAAGCTGAAAAAGCTCGGTGAAGTCCTGCAGCAACTCGACCGCTATCAGGGGCCGGTGGCAGGCCTGATCACCGTCTATGCCGAGCATACGGATCTCTATGAGGGTATTCGCAGTCTCGCACTGACCCATGACAGTGCCGAGGAGCGGATTGATACCATTCAGGGCTTTCGTGACTATCTGAAAAGCCTGGAAGTCAATGCCGACGGTGCCCTGGACCACCTCAACCTGCTGAAACAACAGGCCAGCGAACATCGGGACGAGGGTGTCCTGCTGTCCACCATTCACCGAACCAAGGGACTGGAATGGCCCGTGGTAATCATTCCCGGCCTGCAGGAGAAATATCTGCCCTATAGCCCGCGTCCCCAGGACGATGCCCGGGCCCTGCTGGAAAGCGAGCGCAGGCTGCTCTACGTGGGCATGACCCGTACCCGCCAACGACTGCACCTGATCACCCGGCCCACTCCGGCAAGCCCGCATCTGGCGGGCGAGCAAGGACCCAGTCGATTTGTTTCCGAGCTGTGCTTCGGGTTATCTCAGGAGCTAGGCTCCGTACTGGATGCTGGAAATGCACCAACAGACCAGCCCTTGAAGCTGGACAGCCCGTTAACCCCGGTGAGCCTGCGCTACGCCGAGCGCGAAGGGATACCGCTGGAAAGCGAGGCGACGGTGACCGAAAGCACTGCGGAACCGGTCTGGCATCAGCAGCGTCTGACCCATGCCATCTTTGGAACAGGCGAGGTTATCTCGGAAGACGAAAGCTCGTTTGAGGTCCGGTTTGGCAATGGCGACACGCTGAATTTCAGTAAAAAAAGCGCGCATCTGTATTTCACGCCAGCAGGTGATTGATCTGTCGCCTGTGAAGGCTGCGTACAACTGCGAAGACATCGAAAGGTGCCAAACTTTGTGTTTTATGGCTTACTGTCCTAGATTTTCAGTAACGTAGTGTTTTACCGGAGTTTATCCGTCTTCAACGGAGACAGCTTCAGGACATAATAATCAGACAGGAGGTTCTGCATGAAACTCATGCGCCCGGTCGCTCTGGCCGCCCTTGCAACATCCCTTACCACACCAGCCCTGGCGGAACGCCAGGAAACCATCTACCTGAATCCGTTTGCCGGCTTCCAGCTGTTTGACGATAAACGGGATCTGAGTGAAACCGGCACGTTCGGTGTTGGTGTCGAATACCGGTTCCGCCCCCACTGGTCAGTTGAAGCCGTGTACTCACGGGCCGATGCCGACCGCAAGTATGTGTCTGGCGAGTCCGATTTTGACGAAATCCGGGTTGACGGCACCTACTACTTCGCCGGCCCGGAAGCAGCCTGGAACCCTTACGTTTCACTGGGTGCAGGCCATGCCGACTTCGGGTTGGGAGATACCATTTCCTACCGTACGGCAGGCACCGATCACGATGAAACCCGGGTAAACGTGGGTACCGGCTTCCGCTACAACGTCAGTGATGGCATTTCCATTCGTGGCGATCTGCGGGAATTCCACGGCATTGATGAAAGCACCTTCGACACCATGGTATCGCTCGGCTTGAGCTGGGCCTTTACCCGCACGGTTTCTGCCCCGGCCCCGAAAGCCCCGGCCGATGCCGACAACGACGGCGTGCCCGATACTCGCGACCAGTGCCCTGGCACACCGGCCGGTGCCAGCGTCGACAGCCGTGGCTGCGAGCTGGACAGCGACAATGACGGCGTGGCTGACAGCCGCGACGAGTGCCCCAACACGCCAGCCGGTGCCGAGGTTAACAGCCGCGGCTGTGAGCTCGACAGCGACAACGACGGCGTAGTGAACAGCCAGGACCAATGCCCGGACACCACCGCAGGCGCCACCGTGGATGAAACCGGCTGTGAGGGTATTACTGAAACGGTGGAAACCATTGAACTGCGGGTTCAGTTCCCCACCAACAGCTCTGTCATCGACAACGCCTACGACAACGAAATCCGTCGCGTCGCCGATTTCATGGCCGAATACCCGGAAACCACCGTTGAGATTGCTGGCCATACCGACAGCGCCGGTGAAGCGGGCTATAACCAGTTCCTGTCCCAGCGCCGGGCAGAAGCGGTTGCCGGTCGACTGACCGGGCCTCTGGGTGTAGATCCGGACCGTGTCAGTGCCGTGGGCTATGGTGAAGCCGAGCCTATTGCCACCAACGACACGCCGGCTGGCCGTGCCCAGAACCGTCGTGTAGAGGCGCGCATCCAGGTTCGCCGTTAAGGCAACCCGGGCAACCTCGGTAAGGCGCCTTCGGGCGCCTTTCTTTTTGTCCCGTATTCTGAAATCCGTTCAGGCTTTCAATCGCCCTCGCGTACCGCATCCAACATCAGGTTTCTCGGCGTCAGCTGGCGATCACAGAAAGTGCCCAGCCGAACCCGGTAACCCTGCTCTTCCAGAAACACGGCGTAGTCCAGGACCAGCCAGAGTTCCAGGGGCCGCCGAAACAGGTGCCGCAGCAGTTCATGCCGGCGCACCTGACGATATCGTTCCTCACCGCGCGCCAGCCACTCTGCCCAGTCAACATCGGTGGGCAGAGCCAGTTGTTTCTTTGCCGCCGCCCAGCGACAGAAATCCTCGAAACGGCCATTATTGAGCCGCGCCGGGTGTGACGGTACCGGCAGGTAGTGCCTGTTGCCGGTCAGCTCCCGTTGCAACGCATCGAAACCCAGGCGCCAGGTACTGATGCGCGCAGTCTGCTCGCGCACTCTCTCCGGTGCCGTGACGGTTTCCTGGACTGCCAGTCGCAGATCGTTACGATCCACCGACAAGCACTGGCCGTATTCCCGGGTTTGCCGGGCTTGAAGCTGATACCGTTCATCCCCGGTCAGGTGGTAGCAGCAGGGTGACAGACTGATCCGGGGCAAACCCGCCTGGGCACCAGAGCGCATCAGTCGGCGGTGCAGATCGCCACAGGCGTGCAGCGCCACCCCATGGTGGCGCTCAGGCAGCTTGAGATCATCGACCATCACATCCTGATGGGCCAGAAGAACCGGGTCGCCATAGTGCACGGCCAGGCGGTTACCATCAGCCACCAGTTCCGGATTCCACTCAAATCCGGTTACCTGAACCGCCCCCTGCCGGGCCAGAGTTCGGCCCAGGTGGCCCTTGCCACAGCACCAATCCAGTACCGGATAGCCCAGGGGCGAAACCGCAGCGGCGAATGCGCCGGCCTGTTGTCGTTTTCGGCCAGGCATATCGACGGCGGCGACCTCCGCCAGTTCCGCCTGCCCGCCCTCGTCCTCGGTCGCCAGACGGGGCAGCTCAAGCAGAGCCTCATAACGGCCCAGCGCCGGGACATACTCCGACAGCATGGTGGACAGTTCCGGAAGCCGCTCCTCCCACTCCTGACACTCCAACTCCGGAAGCGCCTCCAGCCAGCGCGCCAGGTCCGGATGCGCGTCGCGCCAGGCGGGCGCAGGGTCCATGAACGGGATGGGGCGCCAGAGTGGCTCCAGTTCCCGCAGCCAGTCATTCAAAGACTGCCAGTGCTGGTAAAAACAACCCGAGGCTTGGTGTAAACTCGCCGCCGGAGGTAATGTCATGAAACTGGCCTTTGTACTGGTTGAACCGAAAGTCCCGGAAAATGTCGGCGCGGCTGCGCGGGCCCTGTGCACCATGGGTTTTTCTGAGCTGTGGCTGGTCAATTCCGATCTGCACACCCGGCCCGAAGCCCACTGGCTGGCCCATGGCAGCGACCACATTCTGGATAATGCGCGCATTTTCCCCGATCTGGCCGCGGTTAGAAACTCCGCGGATTTGCTGATGGGCACTTCGGCCAAGCCCCGCCATCACCGGCAGGACTGGCACGAACCCCGAGCACTGCGCTCGGTACTGGCCAACAAAGGTCGCTCGGTGGCGACGGCAGCACTGGTGTTTGGTCGTGAGGACCGGGGCCTGGCCAATGAAGAACTGGCTCTGTGCGATCTGCTTACTGGCTTTCCGATGGCGGTCAGCTATCCGTCCCTGAATCTGTCCCAGGCGGTCATGCTGTATGCCTGGGAGCTGTCCGGACTGGCGCGCCAGAGTGACAACACGCCGGAGGTCGCCTCAGACGCCAGCCTGGGCGCCTTGCGGCAACGCCTGGAAACACTGTTACCGGCGCTGGAGGCACCGGCCGACAGCAAGCTGTCGCAATGGGTGTTCCAGCGCCTGCCCATGCTTTCCGAACGGGACGTCGGCTTTGTGCACACTCTGTGCGGCAACCTCGAACGCAAACTCTGAGCTTACTCCTGGAACCTTCCGGGCCGGAACGCATCCAGTGGCACCGCCGGCTCCTCACCGTCGATAACCTGGGCAATCACCGAGGCGCTGCCCGCCGACAGCGTCCAGCCGAAGGTGCCGTGGCCGGTATTCAGAAACAGATTCCGGCGTGGCCCGCGGCCAATGATGGCCGGGCCATCCGGAGTCATCGGGCGGAAACCGGTCCAGGTTTCGGCAGCGTCAAGATCCGCGCAGCCGGGAAAGCGTGAACGCACGGATTTCTTGATGGTGGCGATGCGCGCCTCCGGAATGTCGCGATTGAAGTCTGCCAGCTCAACAAAGCCCGTGGCCCGGAGCCGGTTACCCAGTCGGGTCGACACTACTTTCAGGTTATCGTCGTGGATCGTGCTGGCCGGGGCCTTGTCCGGGTCGCTGAGGGGCACTGTCAGGCTGTAACCCTTGATCGGATAGATCGGTAGCTCCAGCCCCAGGGGCCGAACCAGCTGCGGTGACCAGCATCCGGCACAAACCACCACCGCATCCGCTTCCAGGGTGGCTAACTCGCCGCCGCGGGTTCGATACTCGATCCCGTTCACCTTCTCGTCATCAAACAACAGCCGCTCAACCTCGACACCATAGTGGAAGGTTGCCCCTTGTTGTTCACACACCTGCGCCAGTGCCCGGGAAAACAGGTGACAGTCGCCGGTGCCGTCCGTGTCATAGCTGATGGCACCGTAAAGGGGCCCGTCTCCGGTCATACCCGGCTCCGCGGTTCGAACCTGCTCGGGCGTGAGCAGCTGCGAGGCGATGCCCAGCTCATTCAACAGGTCGTGAATCTCACGATAGTCGTCCATGGCCTCCGGGGTGCTGGCCAGGTGCAGCAGGCCCTTGTGGTCGCCATCGAAGCTCAGGTCATGCTCCTGTTCCAGGGCCAGAAAGCGCTCCCGACTGTGGATACCCAGACGCAGCATGGCCCGTTTGTTCAGGCCAAACAGTCCCGGGCTCCAGGCGTAGCGCAGGGTGGCAAACATAAACTTAATGGCTTGCACCGAAGGCGGCACCCGCAGCTTGAGCGGGCCGTCGGTTTTGAACAGCCAGGGCAGTGCCTTGAAGACCATGGAGGGATCCGCCCAGGGGTAAACCACGCCGTAAGACCGCTGGGCCGCGTTGCCTTTGCTGGTCTCGTTACCGGCGAGGTCGTGTCGCTCCAGCAGGGTCACCTGATGCCCCCGGCGAATCAGTTCCCTGGCGGTAGTGACACCTACTACGCCACCCCCTACCACTGCGATGTGCATAATACCTCCATTAGCTGACACCATTCGCTGCCAGCAGCTGACGATAGTCTTCCAGTACATCCGGATGTTCGGCCGGGTAGTCCGGCGCAAGCTGTTTCAGCACCCCGGCCAGCAGTGCCGCCACAATCGCCCGGGCCTGGGGCTTGCGGTCGCCGGGCACAATGAACCAGGGGGCTTCCTCGGTGTGGGTCTGAGCCAGGGCTTCCTCGGCGAAGGCCTGATAACGGGTGCGCTGTTTCCAGCCCTCGATGTCCGAGCGGTCAAACTTCCAGCGCTTCCTGGGCTTGTCCAGACGTTTGAGCAATCGCTGTTTATGCTCATCCTCGGAGAGATTGAGCCAGATTTTTACGACACAGGTGCCTTCGCTGACCAGGTGACGCTCAAAATGTCGTATCGCCTCGAACCGGGCCGGCCAGTGATAGGTTTCGGCATCACGCACGGGCCATACCCGCTCCCCGATCACGGCCTCATGATGACTACGGTTGAAGGCCACCATCTGGCCATAGGCGGGGAGATAGGGCGTCACCCGCCAGAGAAAATCATGCGCTGCTTCCGTTTCATTGGGTCGCCCGAATGACCAGGTATGAAAGCCGGCCGGGTCAGCATAGGTGGCCAGCGTCCGGATCAGGCTGTCCTTGCCGCTGGTGTCCGGGCCATGGATGACGACCAGCAATGCCCGCTTACGATTCGCCCACAACCGCCTCTGGTACTCTCCGATGTCCTCCAGACTGGCTTCAAGCGCAGGCAGCTTGTCTTCGCCCTCGTACAGGGAGGGATAGCCTTCGAGAGCCGGCTTGTCGGGATTCAGGAACCAGGAACGGGCAAACGCCGTATACTTCATCAAGGAAACTCCCTATCGCCACGATGCAGGTCAGTAATCGTACAAAGTGATAAACTTGTGTGATTCGCTTCTCAGAATAGCATCCATACACCGACCCTGATGGAGTCTAGTACCCCGGCATGAGCAAGAAACGTCGTGAGATTCCCGTATTTGATCATCCGATCATCGAAACCCACTGCCATCTGGACTACCTGAAAGACCGGCCGTTGTCCGATACTCTGGAGCAAAGCCAGCGGGTCAACATCGAAAAGGTGATCACCATTGCGGTGTCACCAGAGAACCTGGCGGCAGTGCGCGAGCTGGCTGGTTCGGCTGACTGGGTGTTTGGTACCCAGGGCATTCATCCCCATGAAGCGGAAACCTATACCGATGAGGTGGAGGCGGAAATTCGCCAGCATGCCACCGACGACAAGATCGTGGCCGTCGGCGAGATCGGGTTGGACTATTTCTACGACAATGCCGATCGCGCCGTGCAGCGGGACGTGTTTCGCCGGCAGCTGCAGATTGCCTGCGACAGCGACCGCCCGGTGGTGATTCACAGCCGCGACGCCGATGACGACACCATCGCGATTCTGAAAGAGTTCGAGCATTCGCTGGAGCGCCGGGGTGTTATTCACAGCTTCACCTCCGGGCCCGGGCTGGCACAATACGCCATCGACCAGGGCTGGTGCCTGGGCTTCAACGGCATCACCACCTTCAACAAGGCAGAGAACGTGCGGGACATTGTGCGCATGACGCCCATCGAGCAGATCCTGCTGGAAACTGATGCCCCGTTCCTGACGCCTGTGCCCTATCGCGGCCGTGAAAACGCACCGTTTTACCTGCCGTTCGTGGCCGAGAAAATTGCCGCAGTAAAGGACGTGCCCCTGGATCAGGTATTGAGCCAGACCTATCAAAACAGCCTGCGGACGTTTTTCCCTCATCAATGATCAAACGCATTCCCATCTCTGCCCTGAAGGTCGGTATGTACATTACCGACCTCAACAACGACTGGATCCCCCATAACACCCAGCGCAAGAAAGGGATTATCAAGCGGGAAGAGACCATTGAGAAAATCCGCAGGATGGGTGTGCAGTATGTCTACATTGATGTCAGCCGGGGCGCCGACTGTCAGGATTCCGAGCCGGCGGCGGAGGTGGACCGGCGCAATGAAACGGCCCTGCAGAATGCCGGAGCCCTGAAACCGGGGTATGCCCCCAAGGCACCGTTGACAGAAGAAATTGTCATTGCCCAGCGGGTGCACAGCCAGGCCCAGAACCTGGTGGGCAATTTCATGAATAACGTCAAGATCGGTGGCGCAATCGATGTGGCTCCCATCAATCAGTTAGCTGACGAATTACAGAATTCAGTGCTGCGAAATGCCAATGCGCTGAGCTGCCTTGGCCGGATCCGGGAGAAGGACAACTACCTGCTGGAGCATTCGGTCAACCTGAGCGTACTGATGTCGCTGTTCGGCAGTTATCGGAAACTGGCAGCCGACATCCTGCACCAGACCATTGTCGGTGCGCTGCTGCATGATCTGGGCAAAATCCTCACCCCCGATGAGATTCTGCATAAACCCGGCCGGCTGACGGCGGAAGAATTCGAGGTGATGAAACTGCATGCCCGCCACTCCCGGGATATTCTTGCCAGCACCGAGGGCATTGGCGAAATCGCGGTCATCACGGCAGCCCAGCACCACGAAAAACTCGATGGCAGCGGCTATCCAGAAGGCCTCAAAGGGGAAGAAATTACCGAATACGGGCGCATGGTGGCCATAACCGATGTCTACGACGCCATCACCTCTGACCGCGTCTACCATAAAGGCATGACGCCAACCCAGGGCCTGAAAAAACTGCTGGAATGGTCCGGCGACCATCTGGACCCGGTCCTGGTAAAACAGTTTATCCGCTGCATTGGCCTGTACCCGGTCGGTTCGCTGGTGCTGCTGGAGAGCGGTTGCCCGTAGTGCGGGTGATGTACCACACCCGCTTCCGGCTGCCGATTACCGTAGAAACCATTGATCTGTCACGGCCTGGCAATCAGGACGGGATTGTCAGGGCAGTCGACCCGGAAGACTACAAGCTCGATATCCGGAAGTTTCTGATCTGACTCTCCGAAACCCGCCGGGGCTCTGCTAGGCTAGTGGTAAAGCCCCATCCACAACAAAGATACTCCATCATGCTGTCATCAGTTTTCCAGGTTCTGGGCGGTCTGGCCCTGTTTCTCCTGGCTATGGAGATGATGACTAATGGTCTGAAAAACGCCGCCGGCCATCATCTGCGCCATATGCTGGGACACTGGACCAGGACTCCGCTACGCGGTCTGTTTGCCGGCTTTGTCATTACCGGTATCGTGCAGCATTCCGGGGCGGTTACCGTTGCAACGATTGGCTTTGTGAATGCCGGCCTGATGACCCTGGCCCAGTCCCTGGGCGTCGTTTTCGGCTCCAATATCGGCACTACCATGACCGGCTGGCTGGTCAGCCTGATTGGCTTCGGCTTCAAGATCGAAGCCATGGCGCTGCCGCTTCTGGCGGCCGGGGTGGGCTTCAAACTGATCAGCCGCAATCCGAGAAACCAGTTTCTGGGGGAAGCGCTGGCAGGCTTTGCGCTGTTTTTCCTGGGGCTGTCGATTCTCAAAACCGCGCTCGAATCTTCAGCCCTCGGCTTCCAGAACGGCAACCTGATCAGCCCCGATTACGGCCTGCCGGCTTTCATGCTGATGGGCCTGCTGGCCACGGTTCTAACCCAGTCCTCCAGCGCCGCTCTGGCCATCGTGCTCACCGCCGCGGCCGGCGGCCTGATTCCGCTCGATAATGCTGCTGCGGCGGTGATTGGCGCCAATCTGGGTTCCACGTCGACCGCTGCGCTGTCGGCTCTGAAAGCCACGGCAAACGCCCGCCGGCTGGCCACCGGCCACATCCTTTTCAACCTGGTCACCGGCGTCATCGCCCTGCTGGTACTGCCGGCCATGCTCTGGTTGGTGAATATCCTGACCGACTGGCTGGATCTGGAAGCCAACCCGGCAGTTTCGCTGGCCCTGTTCCATACCCTGTTCAACGTTCTGGGTGCCGCAATCATGCTGCCCTTCACCCTGCCATTCGCCCGTTTTCTGGGCCGGCTATTCCGCAGCAAGGAAGAAGACAACGCCGAACCGCGATATCTCGATGACACCCTGGTGAAGACACCAGAACTGGCCATCGGCGCCGTGGATCAGGAGATGAAGCGGTTGATTGGCCACAGCCGGGGGTTGCTGCGGGTATGCCTGGACCGGGAAAGCCTGGAGGAATCCGATGTGCGCCCGAAGGCCGATGCCGTGCGTAACCTGAATCTGGCCATTAACGACTATATCGGGCGCCTGAGAGCCGAGAAAATGCACCCGTCGGTGGTGGATGCGCTGACGCTGAGCATTCGCACCTGCCGTTACCTGGCGGAAGCCACTGAGCTGACCCTGCATCTGGTCAGGCTCCGGGCGCTGGCCCGGCGCACGGATTTCGAAACACTGGAGCCGGTTTTCAACCGTTATTTCGAGGTTATTCGGGTGTTGGTGGCGTCAGAAGCGCCAGCGCCGGAGCAGTTCCAGGAAGCCGAAACAGTCTACCATCAGCTTAAAGCCGCCACGCTGCAGAAGATGATCCGACGGGAGTTCAGTTCCAGCCTGGGTGACCAGGTTCTGGACGAACTCAGCGCTGTGCGCCGGCTCACCGATCAGTGGAGCAAGGCACTGTATTGGCAGGATGGCGTGGGGTTACTCAACCACAGCCATGATCAGGCATCGGCATCCTGAAAACAGCAGTAGCGGTTCTTGCCTTCGCGCTTGGCCCGATACATGGCCTGGTCTGCCTGGCGAAGCAGCTGATCACCGTCAATCTCCTCACCTTGCGGGTACAGGGTGTAACCCATGCTCGCGGACACTTCAACGCTGTGATTGGCCACCCACACCGGTTCGGCAATCACCGTTAGCAACCGTGAAAGCAGAACATCCAGGGTCGCCGCGTCCGGCACATTGACGATGATGGCGGCAAACTCGTCGCCGCCCAATCGTGCCAGGCTGTCCTCCTCCCGGAGAGTCGAGCGCATGCGCCGGGCCACCTCCACCAGCAAGCCATCTCCGGCATCGTGGCCAAAGGCATCGTTCACCGGCTTGAACTGATCCAGATCGATGTAGATCACCGCCAACCGGTAATTCTGCCGGCGGGCCTGGGCCATGGACTGGTGCAGACGATCCGAGAACAGTACCCGGTTCGGCAGATTGGTCAGGGCGTCGTAGTGCGCCATGATCCTGAGCTGCTTCTCGATCTCTTTCTGTCGGGTGATATCACTGAACACACCTACAAAGTGGGACAGCTCGTCCTGCTCATCCAGTACGCTGCTCAGGGTAAGGTTCAGTACAATGGCCTGGCCTTCCTGGTGCCGGGCGGCGAATTCCCCGCTCCACACACCATGCCGGTTGGCAGCCACCAGTATGGCACTGCCCTCATCCACCGGCATGGGCGGCAAACTGCCAATGGCAGACTTGTGATCCCGCCCGGTAATCTGGGTATAGGCTTCGTTGATATCCATCACCACGCCGTGGGCATCCGTAATGAATATGGCTTCGCGGGCATTCTTGAACACCCTCAGCGCCAACCGTTGCTGTTCCTCGGCCTGCTTTCGGCGGGTGATGTCGTGCCAGGAACAAAGTACCGAAGGGATGTCACTGTCGTGTTCATAAACCGGAGCCAGGGTCATGGCCACCCACACCCGGGCCCCGTCCGAGCGTACAAACAACCATTCTGTCTGGGACACCTCTCCGGCCGTCACCCGGGCAAAAAGCGCCTCGGACTTCTGTGACGACGGAGTTCCATCCGGCTGGCTATGGGGCGAGAAGGCCGCCAGGGATTTGCCCAGCAGCGACGCTTCTGACGTGTAGCCCACCAAATCCACTGCGGCCCGATTGCACTCCACCAGCTCGCCATTGCGGATCATCAGCATCGGCTGGGGCCAGCTGGCAATCAGTGAACGCAGCCGACGCTCTTCAGAAGCCAGTTGTTTCTTCTTGCGGCCAAGCCAGAGACTGGTGATCACCAGCAGTACGAACAATACAGCAACGGTAATCACCCAGTTGCGGTATTGGTGGAGTATGTCGACCCAGGTTACCCTCGGCACCTGATCGTAGGGCGGCATACGCAGGGTTCGAGTCAGCATCTCGACCGACTGATAGTCCGCTGGCGGTGAAAACCCCGCCAGACCAGCCGCCTGCGCCGCGGCATGCTCTGGCTCCAGAGCAAACAGAGCCGACGCTACCCGGCGCACCGTCCGGCTATCGACATGGGGCAGAGAAACCAGAGGCCACTCCGGGTACAGCCGGGTGGACAGCACAAACGGATAGCCTCTAAGCTGCTGCGGATTGATGATTTTCAGCTCGCCGGCAAGGTTGGGGTTCTCGCTCAGCAGTTCTTCATAGATACCGGTACGGATGAATCCGACATCGGTATCGCCCGACAGCACCGAGCGGATTACCCTATCGTGATTGCCCAGAAACACCATCCGGTTGTGGCGGCGGACATCCACGCCCGCATTGACCAGCTCCAGCGCCTGGGCCTGATAACCTCCCAGATACGTCAGCCCCGGCGTAGCAATACTCTTTTTCTCAAGGTCTTGCAGGCGGTTGATATCCTCCCGTTCGGCACGGGCAATGATTACCCCGCCGATACTGCCCGTGGTTTCGCCCCGCCAGTTTCGCCCCAGGGTTGCGAGTGCGCCGGTCAGACTGCGTTCACTGCGAATCACCAGAAAATGGCTGGGATTGGTGAGGAAGAAATCGATCTGGTTGGCCGCCAGGGCCCGGTTCATATCATCCTGATTGAACACCCTCAGGTTCACCGGCATGCCGGTTTCCAGGGTCAGGTAGTCGGCCAGGGGCTGATAACGTTCATTGATCACATTGTCCGGCCGGTAGGCAAAAACGCCGAGCGTTACCGAGTCTCCGGCTGCCACCGCTGCCGGCACGCTGGCAGCAACCAGCAACAGCCAAACCAGGCAGTGGGAAAGCAAAGCCTTTATCATGGCAGGCTCCGTGGCAGGAAAGCCGGATCGGTCAGGTGCTCATAGCGCAGAGGCTCATCCATCAGCCCCTCACGAATCATGATATTTTCCAGAGTCTTCGCCACCACTTCCAGCCGACCGTTGTGCGTGAGGTACCGGTGATTGGCCGAGAGTTCCGGCAACATTACGGTTGCCAGGGACTGGCGCACCATATCCGGTGACACCTCCTGGCGTGTGGCTACCCGATAGACCGCATCGTGCATGTTGCGAACCAGATGCTGCAGGCCAAGAAAATGTCCTTTCACCAGATCCCGTACCGCAGCTGGCTGCCGACTGGCCGCAGCATCCGTGACCACCAGCAGATCGAAGATGGTTTCCGGCAGTTGGCTGCTGTCAAACAGACGTACCGCACCTTCGGCCACCAGCCGGGAGGCCTCCGGTTCGTAGCTGATGGAAGCATCGATATCACCACGCTGCCAGGCCCGGGTATGTTCGTTGACCGGTATGTCCACCACCGATATGTCGTTGCTGGTCAGGCCCGCGCGTTCCAGCACCGAGAACAGCAGGATGCCGGACACGCCACCGAGTTCCACGGCCACCCGCCGGCCCCTCAACCCCGAAAGACCGGTGATTTCGGGCCGAACCAGCAGCACGTCCGCGCCTACGGAGACATTGGTGACGGCTACAGCCTTCACCGGTACACCTGCGGCAAGAACTCTCAGGGTTTCATCCAGGGTCAGGGCTGCGGCGTCCAGGTTGCCAGAAATCAGTCCAGTGATGGAATCACTGGCTGCCCGGCCTTTTACCAGTTGCACCGTTTCCGGCAGCCAACCAAATTCTTCTGCGAGGTACAGGGGTTCGTAACCAATCCAGGGGTGGATACCGGTTCTCAGGGGTTCAGACCGGGAGCAACCGCTCATGCCCGCGGCAACAGCGGCAGCTATCGTCAGTTGCAGAAATTGACGGCGGTGCATCCAGAGGCTCCGGGGACGATATGGTTATTCTTTGCATACTAATCCGTAGCCACTATAGCCGTAAATCTGACCAAAGCATTGCACCGGGTCAAATTGAGCAAAATCAACCTATCCCAGCGACAGAAATACGCCCATCAACACCGGTGAGAGGAAGGACAACAGAAACCCGGAGGCAATCGCCACCGGCACACAGGCCAGGCCGCCACTGCTGCGAATGACCGGCAGCGTGAAATCCATGGCGGTGGCTCCGCCGTAACCGATGGCCATGGCTGGCCGGGCATGGATCACCAGCGGAATCAGGGCCAAAGCAATAATTTCCCGCAGCACATCGTTCAGGAAAGCGACACCGCCCCAGGCGGGTCCCAGGGCATCACCAATGACAATGCCTGAGAGTGAGTACCAGCCAAACCCGGAGGCCAGGGCCAAAGACTGATGCCAGGGAATATCCAGTACCGGCACCAGAGCCAGCCCCGCCACCAGGGAGCTAACCACCAGAGCCAGTGCAATCCCCAGCCCCTGGCGGTTCATCAGCAGTTTGCGCAATGACAGGCCGGCATTGCGTAACTGAAGCCCTATAAGGAACAGCAACAACATCAGCGCCCAGGTGGCCACATCGTCCACCATCGGCAGTTCCGGGAACAGGAAATACCCGAGCAGAGCACCGACAAGCACGGACAAAAGCGGTTTGAGGCCTGCCAGAAACAAGCGGCCGTAACCGGGCCTTGAACCGGTTTCAGCCGCCTCCGTATGCATGGGCTGCCAACGGTGAAACAGCCACAGGCCCGCCATGTTCGCCACCAGCAGGACCAGCACCAGCCCCGCTACCTGGGCAGCCATGGTACCCAGTTGGCCCAATAGCCCTTCCATCTGTCCCAGCCCCAATCCCAACAGGGCCAGGATGAAATACACCAGGCCCTCCACCGAATAGTGAATCACGGTCATCAACTGACGATTGGAGAGGGCAATGGCGAAGCCCAGAAACAACGGAGCCAGTATCAGGAGCGCACCGGTCAGCATGAAAACCTCGAACGAATACAGGGATAAAGAGCGGGACAGCTAGGGAGAAAACTGGGGACGTTCAGTGAAGACACTCACCAGAACGGTCCTGTACCAGCACCCAGGGGGCAATGACGACTGCCCAGAGTTCCGCATTGCGGTCGTACCAGGCGCGCGCGAGGTCCGGTGCCACCTCGCCCACCTGCCCACCGGACATCCAGTGCTCAAACTGGGCCTTGTTGTCCGCCGCCAACTGGGCCGCCACATTCAGCAGGTCCAGCTCTGGCGCCACTCGCACCACCTGGCCACGGGCATAATAGGTTTGCAGCTCATGCCAGTGAATGCGGGAGGTTTCCAGGTTGAGTTTGGCCTTGATTTCTTCCGGCGACTGGGGAGATGACATGACAACCTCAGTGATCAGTTCATTTTCGGGGCGCCAGCCTACCCTAAATCCGGAATATCCGCACCCGCTTCAGTTAACCCTCCAGGTTTCTCAGCAATGCACTGCGTTATATCATTTTCACGCTGGTATCAATTCCACTATGCTCGTTGATAGCACAGCATGTTTGTGCCATCGCTTCCATAATCCACGGAATCAGGCTTGAACACTCTGTCTTTTGGTGGTCACTTCGCTGCAATTGCAGTACTCAGTGCTGAACCGACCACCCTTATGAATGATGTGGCCGGCTACTGTTACAGAGACGGTGCTCATTTCTGGGTCGAGCTGCCTGTTTGCAACCCAGATTCATCGGAGCAAGCAACGCCATGAAAATCCCTGAACTACCACCGTATGAAGACCGTAGACTGTCAGCGCTGGAAGCCACCCAATTGCTGGATACGCCCCCCGAAGAACGTTTCGACCGGATAACCCGCATAGCGTCACACCTGTTTGAGGTGCCTGTTGCGCTGGTTTCGCTGGTGGATAAGGATCGGCAATGGTTCAAATCCTGCTATGGTCTGGGAGTGAGGGAAACCGCCCGCAACATCTCTTTTTGCGGCCATGCCATTCTGGGGCCAGACGCATTTGTAGTGGAAAACGCCCAGAACGACGAACGTTTTTCGGATAATCCATTAGTCACCGGCGAGCCCAGCATCCGTTTCTATGCCGGTGCACCACTGGAAGACCGTTTCGGCAACCGGCTGGGCACCCTGTGCCTGATTGATCGCAAGCCCCGAACGTTCTCCGATCAGGACCGGCACAACCTGCGGGATCTAGCCGACATGGTGGAGCGGGAGTTTCAGTATCAGGAACTCGGCAGCTATTACGGCGAACGTGCCCGGGCACTCAACATCCTTAACGAGATCGCCCTGGACAACGACGATGATGAATCCAGGCGCGTGCAACGGGCACTGGAAACCGCCAATCGATTTCTCGGTACGGATACCGCCATTGTCAGCGACATCACCGACCAGACCTATACCATCCGCTGGCACCATGAACGCAGGCCGAGTACTCTGCATGATGGTCTGTCGCTGCCACTTGACCACACCTACTGTTCCATGGCGCTGGAACAAGGTGAAGTACTGGCCATCAGCCACACAGCCCGCTCCCGCTATCGCAACCATCCCTGTTATCAGGCCTTCGGCCTGGAGAGCTACCTAGCGGCACCCATCTGGCTGGACGACAGGATTGTTGGCACCCTGAACTTTTCTTCCGAACAGCCGCACAGGCCGGCGTTTACCGAAAGTGAAAAAATGTTTGTGACCCTGCTGGCTCGATGGGTGGCAACCATTCTTGAGCGCCATCAATCCGAACAGATGAAAAGCCGGTTCATCTCAACAGTCAGTAATGAACTTCAAGCCCCGCTGGACTCCATTTCCCGCTCTCTGGACCAGATCCTCGGGGGCGCAATCAACGGTTTACCGGACAAGACCTACAACTTGCTTAAGAGTGCCAGGCGAGACACCAATCAGATACGAAAATTAGTCAATGAGTTACTGGATAAGGAAAGCTGAAACGCGGCAACCTTTGATCAGGGTATATGAGCAGAGCAATTTCAGGTTTGTTAAGAGTAGAAACGGAAAGGGCCGGCACTGAACGCACCGGCCCGGTGTGTTTTTTCAGGCGCTCTTCAACATCTCCCGCACCACATAGTGCAGGATACCGCCATGCTGGAAGTACACCGCCTCGTTGGCGGTATCAATCCGTGATTTGAGTTCACAGCTCTCGGTGGAGCCGTCCTTGTACTTCACCGTCATCTTCAGGGTCTGGCCCGGCTTGATCTCGCCGGACAGGCCTTCGATGCTGATGGTTTCCTCACCGGTGAGTTTCAGGCTCTTGCGATCCACGCCCTCCGGGAACTGCAGGGGCATCACGCCCATGCCGATCAGGTTGGAACGGTGGATCCGCTCGTAGGATTCCGCCACCACGGCTTTCACGCCCAGCAGGCGGGTACCCTTGGCGGCCCAGTCCCGGCTGGAGCCGGTGCCGTACTCCTTACCGGCAATCACCACCAATGGCGTGCCCTGCTCCTGGTACTTCATGGCGGCATCGTAGATGGCCATTTGCTCCCCGGTGGGCACGAATTTGGTGAAGCCACCTTCCACGCCGTCGAGCATCTCGTTGCGGATGCGCACGTTGGCAAAGGTGCCGCGCATCATCACCTCGTGGTTGCCCCGGCGGGAGCCGTAGGAGTTGAAGTCTTTCGGCT
>Ga0079224_100000616_pt1 | contig 36001 bp, 34 predicted proteins | sample Stecom2015_FD_80414 | JGI IMG/M metagenome (GOLD analysis project Ga0079224, IMG submission 80414) | Agricultural soil microbial communities from Utah to study Nitrogen management - Steer compost 2015 | ecosystem: Environmental > Terrestrial > Soil > Agricultural land | place: USA: Utah... | reverse complement strand
CTTCATCCGCACCCGCTTCCCGCCCGAGCCCAACGGCTACCTGCACATCGGCCACGCCAAGGCGATCTGCCTGGACTTCGGCATCGCCGCCGAGTTCGGCGGGACCTGCAACCTGCGCTTCGATGACACCAACCCGGTGAAGGAGGACCCGGAGTACGTGCGGGCGATCCAGGACGACGTGCGCTGGCTGGGCTTCGAGTGGAACGAACTGCGCCACTCTTCGGATTACTTCGAGGTGTATTACCTGGGCGCGGAGAAGCTGATCCGCCAGGGCGACGCCTTCGTCTGCGACCTGAGCCAGGAAGAGGTGCGCGCCACCCGCGGCACCCTCACCGAGCCGGGCACCGAATCGCCGTACCGCAACCGCAGCGTCGAGGAGAACCTCGACCTGTTCCGCCGCATGCGCGCCGGCGAGTTCGAGGACGGCAGCCGCACCCTGCGCGCGAAGATCGACATGGCCAGCGGCAACATCAACATGCGCGACCCGGCGATCTACCGGATCAAGAAGGTCCCGCACCAGAACACCGGCGATGAGTGGCCGATCTACCCCATGTACGACTACGCGCACGCGCTGGGGGATGCGGTCGAAGGCATTACCCACTCCCTGTGCACCCTGGAGTTCGAGGACCACCGCCCGCTGTACGACTGGTGCGTGGACCGGGTCGACCTGGCCGGCAACCCCGAGCTCATGGAACCGCTGGTGCGCAAGGGCATGCCCAACACCGCCGCCAAGCCGCGCCAGATCGAGTTCTCGCGCCTGAACATCAACTACACGGTGATGAGCAAGCGCAAGCTGATGGCGCTGGTGCAGGCCGGCCTCGTGGACGGCTGGGACGACCCGCGCATGCCGACGCTCCAGGGCATCCGGCGCCGCGGCTACACCCCGGCATCGCTGCGCCTGTTCGCCGACCGGCTGGGCGTGAGCAAGCAGAACTCGGTGATCGATTTCTCGGTGCTGGAAGGCTGCCTGCGCGAGGACCTGGATGCCGCCGCGCCGCGCCGCATGGCGGTGATCGACCCGTTGCGGCTGGTGGTCACCAACCTCCCCGACGGCCACGAGGAGTCGCTCGTTTTCCCCAACCACCCCAAGGACGACGCCTTCGGGGAACGCCAGGTCCCGTTCTCGCCGGAGCTGTGGATCGAGCGCGATGATTTCGCGGAAGTACCGCCGAAGGGATTCCGGCGCCTGGTGCCCGGGGGCGAGGTACGCTTGCGCGGGGCCGGCATCTTCCGTTGCGATGAGGTGGTCAAGGATCCGGAGGGCCAGGTCATCGAGTTGCGCGGGACCCTCGATCCCGAGTCACGTCCGGGCATGGAAGGGGCGAACCGGAAGGTCAAGGGGACCATCCACTGGGTCAGCGCGCGCCATGCGGTGGCCGCGGAGATCCGCCTGTACGACCGCCTGTTCAATGTTGCCGATCCTGACGACGACCGGGACGGGAAGACCTACCAGGACCACCTGAACCCCGATTCGCGCCGGGTGCTGCGTGGCTGGATCGAGCCCGCGGCGGCCGATGCCACGCCCGAGCAGTCCTTCCAGTTCGAACGCCTCGGCTATTTCGTCGCCGACCGGCACGACCACGCGCCGGGCGCGCCCGTGTTCAACCGCAGCGTCACGCTCCGTGACACCTGGGCCGGCAAGGTTTGAGCCGCGCGCACCATGGCGCGCGCCGGAAGAGGAGATGACGACATGAGCCTGCTCCGCCCCTTGCTCATCCTTGTGCTGGCAGTGCTGCTGGGCGCCTGCGCCGCGCCCGGCACGCCCCCCGGCAGCGCCGCGACAACACCTCCGTCCGCCACCGACGGCGCCGGTACGGGCAATGACCGCGGCCCCATCCCGGGCGCACCCCGCATCGGGGGAACCCGCGATGACGACCCGGGCGCAGTGGATCGCAGTTGTACGACCGACGCGGACTGTACGGTCAAGAACGTCGGCAATTGCTGCGGCTACTACCCTGCCTGCGTGAATGCGGACAGTCCCACCGACCCGGAAGGCGTGCAGGCCCGGTGTGCGGCCGAAGGCCGCGCGGGAGTCTGTGGTTTCCCGGAAATCGCCAGCTGCCAATGCGTGCAGGGCAGCTGCCAGGCCAGCCGACGGGAGGCACTGCTGGAATGATGATGCTCAAGGCGCAAGTCCACCTCACCTTGCCGGTGTGGGTGCATGAAGTGGTCGATACGGCCCGCGCGTACCCATCTGACGAGGAAAAGGTCGCGCTCGCGATCACCCTGTCGCGCCACAACGTCGATGCGCAAAGTGGCGGCCCCTTCGGCGCCGCCGTTTTCGGGCCCGATGACCGCATCATCGCGGTGGGGGTGAATCGCGTGGTGCCCCACACCTGCTCGCTCGCCCACGCCGAAACCAAGGCCTTCATGCTGGCCCAGCAAAGGACCCAGCGCCGCCGGCTCAACGAGGACGACGCCGGCAACAGCCTCGGCCCGGTGACCCTGGCGACCTCGGCGCAGCCGTGCTGCCAGTGCTACGGCGCCAGTTTCTGGGCCGGCATCGACCACCTGCTGATCGGTGCCCGCAGCGAGGACGTGGAGGCCCTGACCGAGTTCGACGAAGGCCCGCTGCCGTCCGACTGGGTCGGCGAACTCGAACGCCGGGGAATCCAGGTCCGCCGTGACGTGCTGCGCGAGCAGGCCCGCGAAGTGCTGGCCGACTACGGGCAGCTCGGCGGGCCGAACTACTGACGCCCATGGCCGATGGACTGCTGTGTTTCTGCCGGGCCGGCTTCGAGCCCGAGCTCGCCGCCGAGCTCGGCGAGCGCGCAGCGCTGGCCGGCCACCCCGGACATGCCCGCACCAGCCGTGGCAGCGGCCTGGTCGAGTTCTTTCCCGCCGATGGTGACGGTCGTGCCCTGGACCGTGCCGTGCCGTTCCAGTCGCTGGTGTTCGCACGCCAGAAGCTGTTGAGAGTCGGCGAGCTGCGGGGGCTCCAGGGAGGCGACCGCGTGGCGCCGGTGCTGGACTTGCTGGGCGCGTCCGATGCCGCAGGGCTGCCGCGCTTCGGCCAGCTGTGGGTGGAACACGCCGACTCCGACGAGGGACGGCCGCTGGCCGCGCTGGCACGCAGCTTTGGCAACGCCTTGCGCCCCGCACTGCGCAAGGCCGGCCGGCTGACCCAGCGGGACGACCCCTCGGCACTGCGCTTGCACGTGGTCCTGCTTGGCGGCACGCACCTGTTGCTCGCGGCCAGCCGGCCCGCCGACAGCGCCCCTTGGCCGCTGGGCATTCCGAGGCTGCGGATGCATCCGGATGCGCCGAGCCGATCGGCGCTCAAGCTCGAGGAGGCGCTGCTCGTGCTGCTGCCCGCCGGCGAACGCGATCGCCTGCTGCGCGAAGGCATGCAGGCGGCCGACCTGGGCGCGGCCCCGGGCGGCTGGAGCTGGGTACTTGCCCGCCACGGAGTGATGGTCACCGCGGTGGACAACGGTCCCATGCGCGAGGAGTTGCTCGCCGCCGGGCGGGTGCGACACGTGCGCGAGGACGGCTTCCGCTGGCAACCCCGGCAGAAGCTGGACTGGATGGTCTGCGACATGGTCGAGCAGCCGCGCCGGGTGGCCGCCCGCATGGCCGAGTGGTTCGCCAACGACTGGTGCCGGCGCGCGGTGTTCAACCTGAAACTGCCGATGAAGAAGCGCTGGGACGAAACCCGGACCTGCCTCGAACTGTTCACCGGACAGGCGGGATATCCCCGGCGGGTACAGGCGCGGCAGCTCTACCACGACCGCGAGGAAATCACGGTCTACGCAAGCGCGGACTGACCGCTCGCGCGCTATCGCGCGGGACAGGCAGCGCCGCCGGGCGCAGGCCGCCACCCAGCCCGGCGGCATGCCGCCACAGCGCTCGAGTGAGCGGTGGCACCCGCCCGGCAAGGCCCAGCAGGTGCCCCCGCACCAGCACCGGGAGTGGCGCGTCGTTGGAATAGACCCGGTCGATGAGGTCGAAGGCATGCGCCGAGACCGTGTTGTCGCTGCGCCGCCGCCGGTGCCAGCGCGCCAGCCGGGCCGGAGCGCCCGGGTCGCCACCGCTCGCCACCGCCGCCTCCGCGACCTCAAGCAAGCCCGCGACGTCACGCAACCCGAGGTTGACCCCCTGCCCGGCCAGCGGGTGGACCACGTGTGCGGCATCGCCGGCCAGCACCACGCGGCCCTTCAACTGCACGCTCGCAAGCTGGCGGCGCAAGGGGAAGGCCGCCCGCGCCGACACCGTCCCAAGCGCGCCCAGCGGCCCGTCGAACGCCCGCTCGAGCTCGGCCAGGAAGCGCGCCTCGTCCACCTGCAGCAGGCGTTCGGCTTCGGCTTCGGGCAGGCTCCACACGATCGAACTGCGGTGCCCTCCACTGGCGGCGTCGGCGAACGGCAGGAACGCAAGCGGGCCGCCGGGGAGGAAACGCTGCCAGCACGTTGCCTGGTGCGGCCTGGCATGGCCGACATACGCGACGATGCCGCGCTGCCCATAGCTGCGCCCGCGGGTACCGACCCCGATCAACTCGCGCACCCGCGAGCCCGCCCCATCGGCACCGACCACCAGCCGCGCCCGCAGCCGCCGTCCGGACTCCAGCTCAACGCTCACACCATCAAGGCCTTGCTCCAGGCCAGTGATCCGGTCCGGGCTGTGCAGTCGCACGCCGGCCTGTCGCGCCGCGCTCCAGAGCCGGTCCACCAGCAGCCGGTTCTCGATGATCCACCCCAGCTCGTGCCGCCCGAGCCGGTCGGCATCGAACACCAGGGTCGCGCCGCCCCCGGCGTCCCATACCCGCATCGCGCGGTACGGCTGGACCCGGGCCGCGCTGATCTGCGACCAGGCCCCCAGCCGCTCCAGCAACGCCGCGTTGTCGGGTGCCACCGCGAACACCCGCAGGTCAGGCTGCTCCAGATGCCACGACGGCGGTTCGCGCGCCTCGACCAGGGCCACCTCCAGCCCGGCCCGGGCCAGCCCCAGCGCGGCAGCGGTGCCCACCACACCGGCACCCACCACCACGGCATCAAGCTCGCGCCGGCTCATGCGGCGACTCCCGGCCCGCGGCACAGCGCCGGGACATCCCCGCGGTAGCCCATCGCCCCCCCGACCAGGCCGGCCTGCAGCGAGGCGGACCGGTCCACGGCCAGCAGGCCAAGGCTGCGCAGCGGCCGCAACAGCGCCGCCGGATTGGCGCTGATCCGCGCCAGCCCATCCGAGAAGGCGAGCGTACGAGTGCGGTCGGCATCACGTCGCGCGGCATACCGGGCAAGCAGCCCGGGGTCGCCGCAATCGGATTCCCCGTCACTCCCCCGGGCCGCGCGGATCTCCTCGGCCAGGGTCAGCGCGTCCCGCAAGCCCAGATTGAAGCCCTGCGCCCCCACCGGGTGGATCGCCTGGGCGGCATTGCCGACCAGCACGGCGCGCGGGGCCACCAGCGACGCGGCGACAGTCCGCGTCGCCGGGTACATGGAGCGTGGCCCGCAGGAGGTAAAGCGTCCCGCACGCCACCCGAAGCGTTGCTGTGCCAGCTCCAGGAAGGCGGCCTCGCCCATCCGGCCGACCCCGGCGGCGCGTTCCCGGGCAACGGCAAGGACCAAGCCGTAGTGCCGGTCGGCGCGGGGCAACAACGCGGCGGGCCCCTCGTCGCCGAGCCGCTCGTAGGCGGTGCCGTCCGGCCACCGGTCGGTGGCCAGGCGGGTGACGAACAACGCCTGGCGATAGTCATGGACCTCGGCTTCAATGCCGAGCGCCTCGCGGACGAGGCTGGACGCGCCGTCCGCACCGACCAGCAACCGGGTCCGCACCCGACGCTCGACGCCGGCCTCCTCGATCCTCACCACCCGGGCCCCCGGCTCGTCCGGGTCCAGCCCGGCGAAACGTGCCGGCCGAAGCCGGCGCAGGCCGGCCAGCGTGGACAACCGGGCCTCCAGTGCCTGGCCGAACTCACGCGCCACCACGACCTGGCCGAATGCATCACGCCCGTGCGCGGCGGCCTCGAGCAGGTCCCGGCCAAAGTCCCCGGCCCGACTGACGTGGATCCGCTTGATCGGTGCCGCCGGACCCTGCAGGTGGCGCATCACGCCCAGCGCGCCCAGCGCGTTCACGGTCGCTTCCGCGAAGCTGAGGTTGCGCTGGTCGAACACCTCCGGCATCCCGCCCGAACTCGCTTCGAGGAGCACCACATCGAGGCCGCAGCCGTCCAGTGCGATGGCCAGGCTGGCACCCACCAGGCCGCCGCCCACGATCACGACGTCGTGGATCACCGGCGGGGACTGGGGTGCGTGCGAGGGGTTGTCCGGGAGGGGGGCGGTGGCGGTCATTGCGCTATGCTAACGACTCCCGTCGGCCTGTACTCCGTCCATGACCCACACCGCTTCCAAGTCGCCGCTCGGCCACCTCTTCACCGCCGGCCCGCTCGTCCTGCTGGCCCTGATCGTCGTGGCCGCGCTGACCCGCGTGCTGCCGCATCCTCCCAACTTCTCCCCGGTGGCGGCACTGGCGCTGTTCGGCGGCGCCTACTTCCTCAACCGGCGCTGGGCGGTCCTCGTCCCGGTGCTGGCGCTGGCGATCTCCGACCTGGTGCTGGCCCGGATCCACGGCGGGCTGTACGCCACCTGGTTCTCCAGCACCGGCGTGTGGCTGGTCTATGGCGCCACCGCGGCAATCGCAATGATGGGTTTCGGCCTGCGTGGCCGCGTCGGCGGCGCCAGCGTGCTGGGCTACTCCCTGGGTGCCTCGGTGTTCTTCTTCCTGGTCACCAATGCCGGTGCGTGGCTGGTCGACCCGGTCTACCCGAAGACGGCCGCCGGGCTGGCCATGGCCTACACCGCCGGCCTGCCGTTCTTCCAGTGGACCGTGCTGGGGACGCTGGCCTATGCGGCCGCGCTGTTCGGCGGGTTCGAGCTGCTGCGCCGCCAGGTGCCGGCGCTGCGCACGCAGACCGCCTGACGCGCATGGGCAACCGGCTGTCGAAGATCTACACCCGCACGGGAGACGACGGCTCGACCGGCCTGGGTGACGGCAGCCGGGTCGGCAAGGACTCGGCACGGGTCAATGCCTACGGCACCGTCGACGAGGCGAACTCGGCGATCGGGCTGGTGCTTGCAGCCGATGTGCCGGATGCCGTCCGTGAAGTGCTGACCGCGGTGCAGCACCAGTTGTTCGACCTGGGTGGCGAGCTGTGCATCCCCGGCCACGCCGCGGTGCATGACGCCGACATCAAGCGGCTCGAGGACCACCTGGACCGCTTCAACGAAGACCTTCCGCCCTTGCGCGAGTTCATCCTGCCCGGCGGCGGCGAGGCGGCGGCGCGTTGCCATGTCGCCCGGACGGTGGTGCGCCGGGCCGAGCGCGAGACCATCGCGCTGTCGCGCCACGAAGACCTTCGCACCGAGCCGGTGCGCTACCTCAACCGGCTGTCCGACCTGCTGTTCGTGCTGGCCCGCGTGCTGGCACGTGCCAGCGGACACGGCGAAGTGCTCTGGAACCACGAGCGCCGCAAGACCTGAAACCCTGTGCGGCCGGCCTGCGCGACGCCTTCACCGCGGGCGTGCAAGGGTGAACGCCCGCCGAAGCGGACCCCTCCCGCATTGCCGGTGAACAGGCACTTCCGGCAAGCTAGCGGGCGTTTTTCCCGCCTTACCGGATGGCCGCGTGCGAATCAGCTTCCGTTTCCTCCCCCTGTCGCTATGCATCGCCGCTGCCCTGCCGGTCCATGCGCAGGAGCCTGACGATACCTGGCGGCTGTGTCCGCTGGAGGACGCCGTCCCCCCTTTCCTTGACGCTCCGGAACCGGTTGGCACGCCGGCCGACCGCGAGAGCCTGCCGACCGACATTGCCGGCGACGCCCTGGACGCGAGCGAAGCGACCAGCACGATGTTCAAAGGCAACGTCGAGCTGACCCGCGGCGACCAGTTCCTGGGCACCGACCAGCTCACCTACGACAGCGAGGCCGGGACCTACACCGCCGAGGGCAGCGTCCGCTACCAGGACTCGGGGATGCGCATCCTCGCCGAGCGCGCCCACGGCGACCAGGAGGCCGACCGCCATACGATCGAGGATCTGCGGTACCAGCTGATCCGCCGCCGTGGCAACGGCGGGGCGGAAAAGATCGAGCTGCAGGGCGAGCAGGGCCTGCTGCTGGGCTCGACCTACTCGACCTGCCCGCCCTCGGGACGGGCCTGGGAACTGCAGGCCGACCGCCTCGACATCGACACCGCGGAAGGCCTCGCGGTCGCCCGGCAGGCCAGCATCCGGATCGGCAAGGTCCCGGTGCTGTACGTGCCCTGGCTGATGTTCCCGATCGACGACCGCCGCCGCACCGGCCTGCTGTGGCCGTCGGTGCGGCTGTCGGGGCGCAACGGCTTCGACTACGAACAGCCGATCTATCTCAACCTCGCACCGAACTACGACGCCACCCTGACGCCCCGGATCATGACCGAGCGCGGCGCGATGATCGGCACCGAGTTCCGCTGGCTGTACCCCGGCGGGCGCGGCACCGTGGAAGGGGCCTGGATGCCCACCGACAAGCTGCCGGAGAACGAGCCGGAGCGCTATTTCGGTTCGACCCGGCCACCCACCGACGACCGCGGCACCTTCAAGCTCAACGCCACCCACTCGCTATGGCGCAACTGGCGCGCCACGGCCAACCTGGGCTGGGTCAGCGACCCGCATTACCTCGAGGACTTCAGCAACAGCCAGTACGGCATGTCGGCCTGGAACATCCGCAGCGCGATCGGCGTCTACGGCCGCGGGCGATACTGGGACGCGGGGGTGATGGCCGACCACAACCAGCTCGCCGACTACACCCTCACCGAGCGCAACCTGCGCTATGACCGGCTGCCGCGTGCCTATCTCAACTGGGAGCAGCCGGTCGGCCGGTGGTTCGAGGCCGGCATCAATGCCGAGGCGGTCAAGTTCCAGCATGACGTCCGCGACGAGGGCTCGCGCGTGGACCTCAAGCCGTACATCGCCATGCCGCTGGAAGGACCGAGCTGGTACGTGACCCCCAAGCTGGCGTGGCGCTACACCGCGTGGCAGCTCGATGACGCGCTGGCCAGGGCCAACAACGGCGACGACTCGCCAAGCCGCAGCCTGCCGATCACCTCGGTCGACGCCGGCCTGTTCTTCGACCGCCAGGTCGAGATCGGCGGCGAAAGCTTCCTGAACACGCTCGAGCCGCGCATCTACTACCTCAACGTGCCTTACCGCGACCAGTCGGGGTTGCCGCGGTTCGACACCAATCCGATGACCTTCAGCTGGGGCCAGATGTTCCGCGACAACCGCTTCACCGGTCCGGACCGCCAGATCGATGCCAACCAGCTGACCACCGCGCTGACCACCCGGCTGATCAGCGAGGAAGACGGCCGCGAGCGGCTGGCCGCCAGCATCGGCCAGATCCACTACTTCGATGACAGCCGCGTCACCCTCAACCGCAACCAGCCGCCACTGGAACGCGGCCGCTCGGCCTGGGTCGCCGACGTGGGCGTCGCCCCGGGCGACCGCTGGACCATCAACGCGTCCTACCAGTGGGATCCGAAGGAGCGCCGCGAGGACCTCATCAGCCTGCGGACCCGCTACCTGGTGGGCGACACCGGCGTGGTCAACCTCGGCTACCGCTACCGCCGCAACCTGGCCGAACAGGTCGACTTCTCGTTCCTCTACCCGGTCACCCGCGACTGGAGCCTGGTCGGCCGCTATTACTACTCGCTCGACGACCGCAAGCTGATCGAGTCCATCGCCGGCGTGCAGTGGGAAAGCTGCTGCATGGCGGCGCGCCTCGTGGCCCGGCGCTATATCCGCCACCGCAGCGGCGAGCTCGACGATTCACTGCGCCTCGAGATCGAACTCAAGGGCCTGGGCTCGGCCGGCCAGAAGTCGGGCGACCTGTTGCGCCGTGCTATTCTCGGCTACGAGCGTGACGACCTGTACCTGGTTCCGCCTTCGTCGCTCGACAGCGACGATTTCGACCCCTCCTTCGATTCGATCCCATGAAGAAACTGTTCGCCTGCCTCATCCTCGGGGCACTGCTGGCGGGGCCAGCGCATGCACAGCAGGTGGAGCCGATCGACGGCATCGCCGCGGTCGTGGACGAGGACGTGATCCTGCGCAGCGAGCTCGAGCGTGCGATCAACAACATCCGCCTCCAGTACGCCGGTCGCGAGGACCAGCTTCCGCCCGCCGCGGTGCTCGAGCGCCAGGTCGCCGAGCGCCTCGTGCTGCTCAAGCTCCAGGTGGCGCGTGCCCGGGATACCGGCGTCCGCGTGGGCGACCAGGAAGTCGACCAGGCGATCGCCGCCATCGCCGGCCAGAACGGTGCCACCGTGCAGCAGCTCGCCGCGCAGCTCAGCGCCGACGGGCTGTCCTTCGAGCAGTTCCGCGACTCGGTCCGCGAGGAGCTGATGATCCAGCACCTGCGCAACCGCTTCGCCCAGAGCGAAATCGCGGTCACCGACGCCGAGGTCGACACGGCCCTGCAGGCCATGGCGGGGGGCGGTGAGCAGTACCACATCGCGCATATCCTGGTGGCGCTGCCGGAGGCCGCCACGCCGGAGCAGATCAATACCGCGCAGGAAAAGATCGAGGGCATCAAGAGCCTGATCGACAGCGGCGAGATGGGCTTCGCGGCCGCCGCGGTGCGGTACTCGGACAGCCCGAATGCGCTGGAAGGCGGCGACCTGGGCTGGCGCGGCCGGAACGAGATCCCGTCGGCCTTTTCGCAGCTGGTCACCAGCATGCGCCCGGGCGAGGTCACCGCGCCGATCCGCGGCCCCAGTGGCTTCCAGCTGGTGCAACTGGTGGACGTCCGTGACGCATCGCAGGCTCCGCAGATGGCCACCCAGGTGCGCGCCAGCCATATCCTGATCCGCACCGGGGAAGGCGTGGACCCGGCCGAGGCGAAGGCCGAGGCCGATACCCTGCATGCCCGCCTGGTGGGCGGCGCGGACTTCGCCGAACTCGCCCGCACCCAGTCACAGGACGCCTCGTCGCAGGCACAGGGCGGCGACCTGGGCTGGTTCCTGCCAGAGGAATTCGGACCGGAGTTCGCGACCGTGCTCGCCGGCCTCCGCGACGGCGAACTGTCACGACCGTTCCAGACGGCGGCGGGTTGGCACATCGTCAAGCGTGTCGACAGCCGCGAAGCCGATGTCGGCGACCAGAACCGCCGCGCCCAGGTCCGCGACATGATCGGCCGGCGCAAGCTCGAGGACCGCTGGGAGCGGTTTGTCCGCGAGATGCGCAGCGAAGCGTTCGTGGACCTGCGCACCGCGTCCGTCGGCGAAGGCGACCCGGCCAACTGAGATGGGACCGCCCCGGCTCGCGCTGGTCCCGGGAGAGCCGGCCGGCGTCGGGCCGGAGCTGTGCGTCCGGCTCGCCCAACGGCGCAACCCCGCAGCCCTCGTGGCGCTGGCCGATCCGGACGTGATGCGCGACGCAGCGGCACGCCTCGGCCTGCCGCTGCGCCTGCTGCCCCCCGCGCAAGCCCGCGAGGCGTGCCCCGGCGAACTGGCACTGTTGCCCGTGCCCGTCGCCGGCCGCGCCCGCCCGGGCCACCCCGACCCCGCGAACGCCCGCTCGGTGATCGACGCCCTGCTGCAGGGTGCCGAGGGCTGCCTGTCGGGAGACTACGACGGCCTGGTCACGGGCCCGGTGCACAAGGCAGTGGTCAACCAGGCCGGCATCCCGTACACCGGCACCACCGGCCTGCTCGCCCACCATGCAGGCTGCAACGTGGTGATGATGCTGGCCAACCCCGGTCTCCGTGTCGCCCTGGTCACCACCCACCTGCCCCTGCGCGAAGTGGCCGACGCCGTGACCGCCGACGCGGTCTCGCGCGCCCTCCGGATCCTGCATGCCGCGCTGGTCCGGGACTTCGGGACGGCACGGCCGCGCATCGCGGTGCTCGGCCTCAACCCGCACGCCGGCGAGCAGGGCCATCTGGGCCGCGAGGAGATCGAGGTGCTGGTCCCGGTGCTGGAGGCATTGCGCGCCGAGGGAATGGACCTGGAAGGACCGCTCCCGGCCGACACCGCGTTCCTGCCGGCGCGGCTGGCACGCGTCGACGCGGTGCTGGCGATGTACCACGACCAGGGCTTGCCGGTGCTCAAGCACAGCGGGTTCGAGCAGGCCGTCAACCTCAGCCTCGGCCTGCCGTACCCGCGGGTGGCGGTCGACCACGGCACTGCGCTCGAACTTGCCGGCCGCGGGCTGGCGGACCCCTCCAGCCTCTTCGCCGCGGTCGACACCTGTGCCGCGATGGCACGCGCGCGGCGCGACATGGAACCAACCAGCAGATGAGCACCCAGGGCTTCCACGAGCCGGCCAAGAAGCACCTCGGGCAGCATTTCCTGCACGAGCGCACCGTCATCGAGAAGATAGTCCGGGCGGTCAATCCCAGGCCGGGCGACGTGCTGGTGGAGATCGGCCCCGGTCAAGGCGCGATCACCTTGCCGCTGTTGCAGGCCCATGGCGAACTCACGGTGATCGAGTTCGACCGGGACCTGGTCGGCCCACTCGCCGCGGCCGCGGCGGGGACCGGGACTCTGCGGATCATCCACCGCGACGTGCTGTCGGTCGACTTCAGCGCCCTCGCCCGGGAACTTTCTCCGGGAGGCGGCCGGATCCGGCTGGTGGGCAATCTCCCCTACAACCTTTCCTCGCCGATCCTGTTCCACGCGCTCGATCACGCGGCGGTGCTCTCGGACATGGTGTTCATGCTGCAGAAGGAGGTGGTCGACCGCATGGCCGCCGGCCCGGGCAGCAAGGTCTACGGCAGGCTCGGCGTCATGTTGCAGGCGTTCTGCAGCGTCACGCCCTTGTTTGCCGTGCCACCCGGTGCGTTCCGGCCGCCGCCCAAGGTGGATTCGGCCGTCGTCCGCCTGGTTCCGCTGCCCGCCGGGCAAGTCCTGGTGCAGGACCGCGCCCTCTTCGCCCAGGTGGTTCGCGAAGCCTTCGGCCAGCGTCGCAAGACCCTGCGCAATGCCCTGGCGAACACCTGCGATGCGGCCGCGATCCAGGCCGCCGGCCTCTCGCCGCAGGCCCGCGCCGAGCAGGTTCCGGTGGAGGGCTTCATCGCCCTGGCGAATGACCTGCAGCGCAAGGGCGTGGAACCCGGCGACGCCTGAGCCAGTGCGGCCAGAAACCGGCCACGGCATGCGCCCGCTTGGCGTCGGGTTCATTACACTGTCGCCATGCCTGCCGCCTGCCCCACCGCACCCCCCCTCCACTCCGGTCACGGAGCGCGTGGCTGATGGCCGTCTGGGCCATCGGCGACCTGCAGGGCTGCTACGACGCTACCCAGAGGTTGCTGGAGAAGATCGGCTTTGACCCGGCCGTGGACCGGCTCTGGTTCTGCGGTGACCTGGTCAACCGCGGCGGGCAGTCACTGGAGACCCTGCGGCTGGTCCATTCGCTGCGCGACCATGCGACCGTGGTGCTGGGCAACCACGACCTGTCGCTGCTGGCGATCGGCGAGCGCCGCGAGGACGAGAAGCGCAAGGTCAACCCGGACCTGCAACGGGTGGTGCTGGCCGACGATGCCGACGCCATGCTCGGCTGGCTGCGTACCCAGAAGCTGCTCCATGTCGACCGCGAACTGGGCTGGCTGATGGTGCATGCCGGGCTGGCCCCGAAGTGGACCAGCCAGATGGCCGAGAAGTACGCCGCGGAGGTGGAGGCCGTGCTGCACGGCCCGAACTACCAGAGGCTGCTGCGCAACATGTACGGGGATGGCCCGGTCTGGAATCCGCGGCTGCAGGGCAACGACCGGCACCGGGCGATCATCAACATCTGTACCCGGATGCGCTACTGCTCGCCACGGGGGCGCATTTCGTACGAGGACAAGGGCGCGCCCGGCACCCAGCCGCCGGGGCTGTATCCCTGGTTCGCGGTGCCCGGGCGGGTAGAGCGCGACCTCAAGGTGGTCTGCGGCCACTGGTCGACGCTCGGGCTGCACATCAGTGGCGGCGTCCACGCCATCGACACCGGTGCGGTGTGGGGTGGCCGTCTCACCGCGCTGCGCCTGGACACCGACGAGCTGACCGTCGTGCAGGTGCCCGGCCGCGATGTGCCGGCCACCCCGCCGCGGCCGCGGCCGGTGCGGCGCGAAGGCGGCGGACGGAATGGCGGGCGCCGGCGGGGCGGCCAGCGCAAGGACGGCTAGCGGCGCCGGTAATCGATGAATTCGAAGGGGAAGGCGTGCCGGTCGTCGGCGGGGTGCCGCTCACGGGCGGTCACGTCCCACTCGCCCGGGTCGAAGGCCGGGAAGAACGTATCGGCTCCCGGCACCTCGGTATCGACGTGAGTCAGATGCATTCGGCTGGCTTGCGGCAGGCACTGTGCGTACACCTCGCCACCGCCGATCACCCAGAGCACGGATGCGCCATCGCCCGCGGCGCGGCCCAGCGCCTCCTCGACCGAGTCGATGGGCTCCATGCCGCTCCATGGCGCGCGGCCACTGCGGGTCAGGACCAGGTTGCGCCTCCCCGGCAGGGCCCGCCCGAGCGACTCTGCGGTGCGCCGCCCCATCAGCAGCGGCTGCCCCAGGGTCAGCGCCTTGAAGCGCCCCAGGTCATCGGGCAGCTTCCAGGGCAGGTCGTTGTCACGGCCGATCGCCCGCTTGCGGTCCAGCGCCGCCAGCAGCACCAGTTCCGGCGCGGCACTCACACCGCCACCGGCGCCCTGATCGCCGGGGCCGGGTCATACCCTTCGATCCCGATGTCGCCGAAGCGGAATTCGAAGATGTCGCGCACCGAAGGATTGAGCACCAGCCGTGGCAAGGGACGCGGCGACCGCGACAACTGCTCGCGGGCCTGCTCCAGGTGGTTGGAGTACAGGTGCGCATCACCGAGGGTATGGATGAACTCGCCCGGCCGCAGCCCGCAGACCTGCGCCACCATGTGGGTCAGCAAGGCATAGCTGGCGATGTTGAACGGCACGCCCAGGAAAATGTCGCCGCTGCGCTGGTAGAGCTGGCAGCTGAGCCGGCCATCGGCAACGTAGAACTGGAACATCACGTGGCACGGCATCAGCGCCATGTCCGGAAGCTCGGCGACGTTCCACGCCGAGACCACCAGCCGGCGTGAATCGGGGTTGGCCTTGATCTGCTCGACCACATCGCGGATCTGGTCGATCTCGCCGCCGTCGGGCCGCGCCCAGCGGCGCCACTGTTTACCGTAGACGGGGCCCAGTTCCCCGGTCTGGTCGGCCCACTCGTCCCAGATCGAGACGCCGTTTTCCTTCAGGTAGCCGATGTTGGTGGAACCCTGCAGGAACCACAGCAGCTCGTGGATGATCGAGCGCAGGTGCAGCTTCTTGGTGGTCACCAGCGGGAAACCGTCGGCGAGGTCGAAGCGCATCTGCCAGCCGAACACGCTCCGTGTGCCGGTGCCGGTGCGGTCGGACTTCACGGTGCCATGCTCGAGCACATGCCCCAGCAGCTGCAGATACTGCCGCATCGCCTACTCCCCTGATGGCACGGGCCGGACCACCGGCTGCCCGCGCGAGGACCATGCCAGCCAGCCCAGGCCGAGGACGACCAGCGGCAGGCTCAGCACCTGCCCCATTGTCAGCCAGCCGAAGGCGAGGTAGCCCAGCTGTGCATCGGGCATGCGTACGAATTCAACCAGGAAGCGGAAGCAGCCGTACAGCAGCGCGAACATCCCGGCGACGGCGTACCGCGGCCGTGGCCGGCGCGAATACCACCACAGTGCACAGAACAGCACCGCTCCCTCTAGCAGTGCCTGGTAGAGCTGCGAGGGATGGCGTGCAAACGGGTCGAGCGTGCCCGACGCGTGCAGCTGCCGCAGCTGCTCCATCGGCAGCCCCGTGTACGGCCCCAGGTCGGAGTGCGGGAACACCACGCCCCAATTGCCGGCGGTGAACTTGCCCCACAACTCGCCGCCGATGTAGTTGCCCAGCCGTCCCAGGCCCAGTCCCGGCGGCACCAGGGGGGCAACGAAGTCGACCGTGTCCATCAGGTGCAGCCGGTGGCGGCGCGACCACCACCACGCAGCGGCGACCACGCCCAGCAATCCGCCATGGAAGCTCATCCCGCCTTCCCAGACCTTCACCAGCATCATCGGATTGGCCAGGAACTCGTCGAACACATAGAACAGGACGTAGCCGATCCGTCCGCCGAGGAACACGCCCAGGATCCCGTAGAACACCAGGTCGCCGAACGCGTCGGCGTTGACGCCGGGCAAGCGGCCGGCGCGGATCCGCCGTTGCCCGAGCCACCAGGCGATGGCGAAGCCGACCAGGTACATCAGGCCGTACCAGTGCACGCGCACCGGACCCAGGCTGATCGCGATCGGGTCGATATCGTGTAGGTGGATCATGGACTCACAGGAAGTGGGGGCGGTTGGGCAGCTCGTCCTCGTCGTGCACGCCTTCGGTCCGCGGGAAGTGGCGCTCCATGTGGGCGGAGATCATCTCCACCGCCCGCAGGATGCCCGCCTTGGGCTCGCCCTCGCGCAAGCCGGCGGCAATCGCGTCACACGCGCCCCGCCATTGTGCGTCATCCACCCGCCCGCGGTAACCGCGATCAGCCACGATCTCGATGCGATGGTCGGCCAGCAGCAGGTAGACCAGCACCCCGCTGTTGAGTTCCGTGTCCCACACCCCGAGCTCGCCGAACACCTGGCGGGCCCGGGTGGCCGGGTCGACACCGGCGAGTACCGCCCGCGCCGGCAACGACGCCTCCACCGCGAAGCAGATCTCGCCATGGTGGCGCCGTTCGGCGGTGGCGATCGCGCGGGTGATCTCTTCCAGGCACTCGGCCGGGAACAACTTGCGTGCCGAGGGCGCGAACAGATGCTTGAGCAGGCGCATCAGGTCCTCACCAGCTGCCGGAGGCGCCGCCGCCCCCACTGAAGCCACCACCGCCACCCCAGCCGCCCCCACCGAAGCCGCCGCCCCCACCGAACCCGCCTCCACCCCAGCCACCGCCGCCGAATGGCGGTCCGCCCCAACCGCCGCCGCCCCAGCCGCGGTCGTTCGCGTAGCGCCCCGGCCGCGCGAGGCTGGCCAGCCCGGAGAACAGGCCGATGAGAGCGCCCAGGCCACCGATCACCAGCATGCCCGAAAGCAGCAGCGCGGCGCCGCCGGCCACGCCCGCACCGACCACGCCGCGCAGCGGGCGGGGCGCGCGTGACAGCACCCCGCGCACCACCTGGGCGGCAATGAAGGCGGCGAACAGGCCGGCCAGCCAGCCGCCCGCGCCGCCGGACGCCCGGTCCGGATGGCCCGCCATCGGCTCCGGCAGCGGCTCGCCGTCGACCAGGCCGACCAGGGCCGCGGTCGCATCGGTGACGCCGCCGGCAAAATCGCCGGCGCGGAAGCGCGGCACCAGGTATTCCTGGATCACCCGGGCAGCAGTCGCGTCGGGAATCGCACCCTCCAACCCGTAGCCGACCTCGATGCGCACCCGCCGGTCTTCGGTGGCGACCACCAGCAGCAGACCGTCGTCGACGCCCTCGCGCCCCAGCCGCCACTGGTCGTACACCCGCACCGCGTATTGCGCGATGTCCTCGGGCAACGTGGTGGGAACAAGCAGCACCTGCAGTTGGCTGCCCTTGCGTTGCTGCAGCGCCAGCGCCTGCGTCTCCAGCTGCTGCACCGTGGCCGGGTCGAGCGTGCCCGTGGTGTCGACCACCGGCGAATCCAGCGCCGGGATCGGCGCGAGCTGCTGGGCAGGCGCCCACGGGGCTACCAGCAGCAGCGCCAGCCCAACCCAGCAGGCCCGGAACACCCGGAGCCAGCGTTCGCCCCGGGGCAGGCGTTCAGCCATTCGAACCGAAGTCGACCCGTGGCGCCTGCTGGATCTCCTGCAGGTTGTCGACGGTGAAGTTCGGCCGCGTCCGGTAACCGAACATCTTGGCGGTGAGGTTCTGCGGGAACTGCCGGATGAAGGTGTTGTAGTCCTGCACCGCGCCGATGTAGCGCTGTCGTTCGACGGTGATGCGGTTCTCGGTGCCTTCGAGCTGCGCCTGCAGCTGCAGGAAGTTCTGGTCGGCCTTGAGCTGCGGGTAGTTCTCGGCCACCAGCAGCAAGCGGCCGATCGCGCTCTGCAGCTGCCCCTGGGCCTGCTGGAACTGTTCAAGGGATGCTTCATCGCCGGCATCCACGTTGATGCTGCCTACCCGCGAGCGCGCCTCGGCCACCTCGGTGAACACCTGCTGCTCGTGCTCGGCATACCCGCGCACCGTCGCCACCAGGTTGGGCACCAGGTCGGCGCGCCGCTGGTAGACGTTGATGACCTGTGACCAGGCCGCGTCCACGGCCTCTTCCTTCTGCTGGATGGTGTTGTAGCCGCAACCGCTGAGCAGCAGCACCAGTACCAGTGCCATCAACCGGCCCATGGCGTCACTCCGTCAAAAAGGTCCATGCCATTGCACCACCGGTTCCGCGAAGGCGCAATTCACGTGCCCTGGCCTGCCGGGAACCGGCGCTGGACGCCGGCGCGCTTCTTGGCCCACAGGTTCAGGAATTCGACCGCCGCCGAGAAGCCCATCGCACCGTAGATGTAGCCCTTCGGAACGTGCAGGTCGAAGCCCTCGGTCACCAGGTAGACGCCGATCAGCACGATGAAGGCGAGCGCCAGCATCTTCACCGTCGGGTTGCGGTCGATGAACTGCCCCAGCGGACGCGCCGCCAGCAGCATCATCGACACCGCCAGCAGGATCGCGGTGACCATGATCCAGGTCTGCTCGGCCATGCCCACCGCGGCGATGACCGAATCCAGCGAGAACACGATGTCGATCACCGCGATCTGCGCCATGACCATCCCGAACGAGGCGGCAGGGCGGGTATGGATATCGGCCGACTCGGGTTCGCCGATGATCGCGTCGCGGATCTCCATCGCTCCCTTCACCAGCAGGAACGCACCGCCGAGGATCAGCACGAGGTCGCGCACCGATATCCCCTGCCCGAACAGGACGAACAGATCGTGGGTCAGCCCCGCCAGCCAGGCCAGCGTGAGCAGCAGCAGGATCCGGGAGATGCACGCCACCGCGATGCCGATCTTGCGGGCACGCTCACGCACCGCCACCGGCAGGCGGCTGACCGCGATGGAGATGAAGACGAGGTTGTCGATGCCCAGCACGATCTCGATCGCGCTGAGGGTCAGCAGGGTGATCCAGACTTCGGGATCGAGCAGCATTTCGTACACGGCAGCTTCCGTTTCAGTGATTCGATGGGTTCGGTGTTCAGGGCGCCAGCCGCGGCCACAGCAGCGCGGCCCAGGACAGCACCACCAGCAACATGGCGAGGAACACGGCTGCCGAGCCCATGTCCTTGGCCCGCCCGGCGAGTTCGTGCTGCTCCGGGCCATAGCGCTCGATGACCGCCTCGACGGCGGAGTTCAGCAGCTCGATGACCAGCACCAGGACCATCGGCGCGATCAGCAGCACGCGCTCGACACCAGTGGCACCCAGCCACCAGGCCAGCGGCGCGAGGATGACGAACAGGTACACCTCGAGCCGGAACGAGGACTCGTGGTACCAGGCCGCCGCGAGCCCCTGCAGCGACCACCTGGCGGCCGCGAGCACGCGCGCGGGCCGCCTCGGAAGGTGTCCGGGTTCGTCCGCCATCGCTTCAGCAGGTCCGTGCGGACATGGGACGGTGAGGCTGGGCAAGGCGGTACATGTTCCAGGGGCCGGTGCTGCACGCAAGCGGGCGATTCTGCCACAGCGGCCCCGCCCTTGCCCGCGTTCACCTCCGTCGCGGCCGTCCATGCCAGCATCGGCACGGGCCAGCCCCAGGACACAGCCGATGCAAGCGATTGCTATCCTCGGAACCCTCGCCGCTCTCGCCATGGGAACCGCCATGCCCGCCACCTTCCCGCAGGCCGCTCCACAGGCCCTGCATGCCGGCGACGCCGGCTACCAGCCGCTGATGGATGTCGCGACCGCACCGCTCCGGCAGGTCTTCGGCGAGCGCGTCGTGGTGGAGGTCGAGCGCCTCGACTGCCTGGGGCGCTGGGCATTCCTGCAGGGCAACATGCGCTCCCCGGGTGGGCAGCGTCCCGACTTCCGCGGGACCGACTACGCCGAGCGCGCGGCCGCGGGCGGCATGTCGGATGTGTATGTGGCCCTGTTGCGCCGCGAGGGCCCCGGCGACGCCACGATGCAGGGCGACAGCGGCCCCAGCGACGGGACGGCGACCGCGACCGCGACCGCGACCGACGCTCCCACCGATACCGCCTGTGAGGACGCCACCGGTGAGTGGGTCCTCCTCGACCATGCCATCGGCCCGGGTGATGTCAGCTGGCTGGCCTGGCCGCAGGAGCATGCCGCGCCCAGGGCATTGTTCGGGTTCTGACCGGCTGGCGACCGGGCATGGAAAAGGCCGGGGCCGTGGCACCCGGCCTTTTCATGTCTCCCCCGCTCAGCGTGGCGGCGTGATGATCTCGTAGTTGCCGGAGGCCCCGCCCCAGCTCACGCGCTGGCTGCCGTCGGCATTGACGTTGTTGGAGCCGATGAACTTCGGCTGGCCATTCTCGAAGCCGTGGAACAACACCACGTGCGACTGGCCGTTCTTCTGCATCAACACCACGTCGCCGGGCCGCGCATCGGCGAGGGACACGGTCTGCCATCCGGCACCCTTCAGGTTCGAGGCCAGCACGTCGACCGATGCGCTTGCCTGGCCCGGGTTGATCATGCCGGCCTTCTGCAGCACGGCCGAAACGAAGTTGGCGCAGTTGACGTTGTTGGGGACCCAGCTCTCCATCGGGATGTCGCCGCTGTGCTTGAGCTCGCCGGCGTTGCGCCCGAGCAGGCTCTCGGCGATGCGTGCCGCATCCTCGCCCTTGCCGGAGCCGGCCGTGATCGATCCGGTGGAGCCCACCGGCCCGGCGCCGGCGGCCCCGTTGCCGGCGCTCGCGGCCCCGGCCACGCCTCCCGGGATGCTCAAGGTATCCCCGGCGTAGATCAGGTCCCGGTTGGAAATGTGCGAGTTCGCGTCCATCAGCGCATCGACGCTGGTCCCGTAGCGCTGCGCGATCGAGGACAGGGTGTCGCCCCATGCGATGTTGTGGTTGCCGATGGCGGTCATCTGCGTCTCCGACGGGGTCCTGCCCCGATCAAGGCGGGTGCGTTCTGCGTGGCTGCCCCACGCGGGGCGCTCGATGGATGCAGTCTTCTCACCCGCCCCGGCACCCGCAAGCCCGGGCAGACCCTAGATGGGGTGCGCCCGCGGCCTCATTCGTCGGCGTAGATCGCCACGCCCCGGGTCCCATCGACCTTGATCCAGCCCCGGTACATCCCCGGGGTATTGAAGGGCATGGCGATGTTGCCGTCGGCATCGATCGCGATCGCGCCCCCGTCGCCGCCGGCCCGGGGCACCACGCGGTTGACCACGTCTTCCGCCGCCCCGGCCAGGCTGTCGCCCCGATAGGCAACGCGGGCACAGATGTCGTGGGCGACCGCATTGCGGATGTAGAACTCGCCCCAGCCGGTCCCGGAAACGCCGCAGCGGTCGTCGGCCCAGGTCCCGGCGCCGATCAGCGGGGCATCGCCGACCCGGCCCCACCGCTTGTTGGTCATGCCGCCGGTGCTGGTGGCGGCCGCGATGTGGCCGCTGGCGTCCAGCGCCACCGCGCCCACCGTGCCGAAGTAGGTGGCCGGCTCCACGGTGCCGAGCGCGGCCTGCCGTTGCGCCCGCTCCAGCGCCCGGCGTCGCGGCTCCGTATCGAACCAGTCGTTGGCGACGCGGTCGATCTCCGGGCGGGTGTCGGCGAACGCCTCCGCTCCGTCACCGGCCAGCATCACGTGCGGGGAATGCTCCATGACCGCCCGCGCAAGCCGCACCGGGTTGCGTACCGTGGTCACGCCGGCAACCGCCCCGGCGCGCCGGGCGTGGCCGTCCATGATGGAGGCATCCAGCTCGTGCCCGCCTTCGGCATTGAACACCGCGCCCTTGCCGGCGTTGAAGTGGGGCGACTCCTCGAGCACCAGCACCGCGGCCTGCACGGCATCCAGGGCCGACCCGCCTCCGGCCAGCACCTCGCCCCCGGCCGTGAGTGCACGGTCCAGGGTGCCTCGGATCTCCTGCTCGGCCGCCGGTGCCAGCGAGCCACGCTCGATGACGCCGGCACCCCCATGGATCACCAGCGCCGTGCGGGCGGCCTCCGGGGCCGGCGGGCCACCAGGGGCGGCGTGGACGCAACTGGCGACAAGGGCCAGCAAGGGCAGCGCGAACAACACGGGAATTCGCATGATCGACTCCGGGAACGGGGATGGCCGGAGCATGGCCGCCGCGCCGTCGCCTGTCACCGGCCGGCAGTCATGCCTATTGCTGGCGCAGGGCTTCGATCGGATCCAGTTGCGACGCCTTCCGCGCCGGGTAGTAGCCGAAGAACAGGCCGGTGGCGACCGAGAAACCCGCCGCGAGCCCGACCACCTTCAGGTCGACCACGACCGGCAGCGCGCCGAAGCGCCCCACCAGCAGCGCTCCCACCACGCCGATCGCAATCCCCAGTGCACCACCGATCAGCGAGATCAGCATCGCTTCGGCCAGGAACTGCCGGCGGATGTCCGAGGGCCCCGCGCCCACTGCCATGCGCAGTCCGATCTCGCGGATCCGTTCGGTCACCGACACCAGCATGATGTTCATGATTCCGATCCCCCCCACCACCAGCGAGATCGTCGCCACGGCCGCCAGCAGCAGCGACATGAGCCGCGTGGTCTGGGTCCGGGTGGCGACGATCTCGGCGATGTTGCGTACCCGGAAGTCGTCCTCGGCGCCGGGCTGGATGGCGTGGCGCTGCCGCAGCAAGGCCTCGATCTGCTCCTGGACGTAGTCCAGGTCCTCGGCGCGCGTTACCCCCACCGCAATCTGCTGCACCGCCCCGGGCGGCAGGCCCATCGCGCCCATCAGCCGGCGCCGGGCGGTTTCCAGCGGAACCAGGACGACGTCGTCCTGGTCCTGCCCCCAGCCGCCCTGCCCCTTGGGCTCGAGCACGCCGGCCACGGTAAACGGCACCCGGCCCAGGCGGATCGACTGGCCAACCGGATCCTCCTCGCCGAACAGCTCGCGGCGGACGGTCTCGCCCAGGATCACCGCCTTGGTCGAGCCGCCGTAGTCGCGGGACTCGAATCCTTCGCCCAGGGCCAGCCCCCAGCTCTCGAGCTCGAACCAGTCCGGTTGCACGCCTTGCCAGCCGGCGGCCCAGTTGTTCTCGGCGAACACCACCTGGGTATTGCCGCGAAGCACCCCGCCCACGTATTGCACCTCGGGGATCTCTTCGCGGATCGCCTCGGCATCGCGCGAGGTAAGGGTGTAGAAGCTGCTTGCGCTCATGCGCACGCCGCCGGCCGCGCGCCGGGTGTTGGGCATGATGTCCAGGCGGTTGGACCCCAGTCCGGACACCAGCTTGTCGATCTCCGACCGGGTCCCCTGCCCGACCGACACCATCACGATCACCGCAGCGATCCCGATGATCACGCCCAGCGAGGTCAGCGCACTTCGCAGCCAGTTTCCGCGCAAGGCGAACACGGCGGTCCGCAACACTTCCAGCAAGCTCATGCCGACGCCCCCTCCAGGTGCAGCTCGCCATCGTGCATGACGTAGGTGCGGTCGGCGTGCGCCGCGACCTCCGCATCATGGGTGATCAGCACCACCGTGTGGCCGCTGTCGCGCAACTGCCTGAACAACGCCAGGATCTCCTCGCCCGTACGACTGTCCAGCGCGCCGGTCGGCTCGTCGGCGAGCAGCACCGGGGCGCGGTTGATCAACGCGCGCGCGATCGCCACGCGCTGCTGCTGGCCCCCCGACAGCTCGCTGGGCCGGTGTGATTCGCGGCTCCCCAGACCCACCGACTCGAGCGCCTGCCGCGCGCGCTCGACGCGTTCGGCACCGGCGATCCCGGTATAGGCCATCGGCATGGCCACGTTTTCCAGCGCGGTCATGCGCGGAAGCAGGTTGAAGCCCTGGAAGACGAAGCCGATGGTGTCGCGGCGCAGCACGGCCAACTGCTCCGCATCGAGCGTCGCCACGTCCACCCCGTTGCACAGGTAGCGCCCCGCGGTGGGGGTGTCGAGACAGCCGAGCAGGTTCATCAGGGTCGACTTGCCCGAGCCGGACGGCCCCATGATGGCGACGAACTCACCGTGCCGGATGCACAGGTCGACCCCGCGCAGCGCCACCACTTCCGCCTCGGTACCCGGCGAGTACACCTTGCCGAGGGCATGCGTCTCGATCACCGCGGCGCGACTGTCGACCACCGCCGCCCGGCTCATCGCGCGGGACGCTCGGTGCCGACGACGACCTGCAGGCCTTCACTGACGGGACCGGACACCTCGGTCCAGCTGCCGTCACTGGCCCCGACGCGCACCATTGCCGCCCGCACGCTGCCACCGTCCAGCAGGTACAGGGGCGCGCGCCGCGCGCCGGCCAGCCCGGCCAGGCCACGGTCCCACTGGACCCGCTGCGCTTCGTCCAGGGTGTCCCGGAACTCCGCGAACTGGGTGGCGAGGCGCTCGGTCAAGCGCTGGCGCATTGCGGCCTGCATGTCACCGGAAGGGGCGGCGCGAACCACCGCTGGACCGGCGCCGGCCGCGGCGGCCGGTGCCGCCGCCCGGCGCTGGCTCGCCTGTTCCCGCATCCGGGCCAGCGCGGCGTCGAGCGTTGCCTGCTGGCGGGCATCGAGCCCCAGCCCGGACCCGAGTGCGGCAATGTCGTCGGCAAAGCCACCGTTGCCGCGGGGCGGCGCCGCGATCCCGGCATCGTCGCCCGGCTTGTAACGCAGGGCCGCGTTCGGAACGCGCAGTACGCCGTCCCTCCGGCTGACCTCGATCTCGGCATTGGCCGTCATGCCAGGCAGCAGCACCTGGTCGGCGTTGTCCACCGCGACCACCACCGGATAGGTGATCACGTTGTTGGTGCTGGTTGCCGACAGGCGGATCTGCTGCACCTCTCCGCGGAACCGGCGGTCCGGGAACGCATCCACCGTGAATGACACCCCTTGGCCGGGCTCCACCTGGCCGATGTCGGCCTCGTCGATTGCCAGTTCGATCTCCATCTTCGACAGGTCCTCGGCGATCTGGAACAGCACCGGCGCCTGCAGGCTCGCCGCCACGGTCTGGCCGGGCTCCACCGACCGGGTCAGGACCACGCCATCCACGGGTGAGCGGATCTCGGTGCGTTCCAGGTTCAGGCGCGAGGTCTGGGTCGAGGCCTGCTGCTGGGCGATCTGGGCGCGAGCGGAGTCCACCTGGGCCCGCGCCTGTTCGAGCGCGGCCCGCGCCACGTCGAGGTCACTGGCGGCGATCAGCTGCGATTGGGCCAGTTCCGCCTTGCGCCGGTAGTCGGCCTCGGCGTTCCGCAGCGCAGCCTGGGCGGTCGCCAGGCTCGCGCGCGCCGAGTTGGCCGACGCATTGCCCTGCTCGATCTGCGCCAGGTACGTGCTCGGGTCGATCCGGGCAATGACTTGGCCCCGGCTTACCTGGTCGTTGAAGTCGGCCAGCACTTCGGTGACCAGGCCGGAGATCTGGCTGCCGACGTCCACCGTGGAGATGGCCCGCAAGGTCCCGGTGGCGGAGATCGCCACGCGGATGTCGCCGCGCTCGATGGCGGCGGTGCGGTAGCCGCCGCCTCCCCCCGCCTGGGCGCGTTGCTGCCACCACCAGGTACCGGCGAGGAATGCCAGCAGCAACGCGATGGCGGCGGCGACCAGATACTTGCGTCGGGAGCGCGGACGGGCGAACGCCGCGGCATGCGAACGTGAAGGGTGTGCCATGCAGGCCTCGGACAGGTGACTGCATCGGCAAACGCCCGTGGACGGCTTTGGTTGACCGCCCTGTTCAGCCGGTGAACCGGATCGTGGCCAGGGTGCCCTCGCCCGGCAGGCTTTCCAAGGTGACCGGCCAGCCCAGCCGTTCACCGAGGCGACGGGTGATCGAAAGCCCCATCCCGGCGCTCTGCTCGCGGTTCACGTCGGCCCGGTAGAACGGCTTGAAGGCATGCGACAGCGTTTCAGGATCCATGCCGATGCCGGTATCGCGCACCTCCACCCGGTCACCGTACAGGTGCACCTCGATCACGCCCCGCTCGGTGAATTTCACCGCGTTGCTGAGCAGGTTGCCGAGCATGACCGCCAGCACGTGCGCCGGGCCGAACAGGGTGGTGGCGCCATGGTCGAACAGCTCGATCGACACCGGCCTGCCGACCAGGTGCGGGCGCACCCGTTCGACCTGCTCGGCAGCGACACTGGCGACGTCGAACTCGGTGCTCTGTGGTGCGTTGCCGGCCTCCCGGGCCAGGATCAGGAAGGCATCGATCACCGCCTCCATGTCGCGCCCGGCGCGCTGGATCCGGGCCAGCGAGCGCTGGGTGCGCGCCGGCGTCTCGGGATCGGCGATCATCATGTCGGCGGCCACCCGGATCACCGTCAGGGGGGTGCGCAGCTCGTGGCTGGCATCCCGGGTGAAGTCACGCTCGCGCTCGACGAAGTCGCCGACCCGCTCCGCCAGTCCGAGCAGCGCGCGCGAAAGCTGGCGGACTTCCGCCCCGGCATCGCCGGGCAGGTTGCCGGAGCGGATCGCGTCGGTGTCGGGGTGCCTGGGATCCCAGCGCGAAACCACCCGCGACAGCCAGCTCACCGGCAGCACCATCCGCTTGGAGGTGCGGTAGGTGAGCCAGGTCATCAGGTAGGTGGCGGCCAGCGAGAGCAGCAGCGAGGCCAGCCCGGTCCAGAGGATCGCCCGGTCGACATGGCCGGCCTCGAACGTCAGGTAGAACGTGCCGGCCTCGCGCCGGTCCACGAGCACGTCGCGTTTCTCGCCGGGGCGGCCGTCGACCTCCACCCGGTGGCGGCCGGGTGCGAGTCCCCGCACCCACGCCGGGGCCGACGCGCCGTCGCCGCCCGCCGGCTCGAAATACCCGGCGAACGTACTGGTGTGCGGCAGCTCCACCGGCCCGCCGGCTGCGTGCGAGGCCCACCATACGTCGGCTTCCCGCTGCATGCGTTCGTCCAGCACGTAGGCGCGGACCGCCACCCCCGCCAGCACGATGCCGATGGTGATGAGGACACTGGCGATCGCCGCCTGCGCGATGAACGCCAGCTTGATCCGGCGAGGAAGACCCTGGGCCATCGGTTACCGCACGCAGGTCATTCGGGCGGCTGGCTGATGTCGGCGATCCGGTAGCCGGCGGACTGCACGGTGTGCAGCAACTGCTTGTCGAAAGGCTTGTCGATGGTCTTGCGCAGGTTGTACAGGTGGCTGCGCAGGGTGTCGGAATCAGGCAGCCCGTTGCCCCAGATCTCGCGCTCGATTTCCTGGCGGCTGACCACCCGCGGCGATTCGCGCATCAGGATGGTCAGCAGGCGGAGGCCGATCGGCGAGAGCTGCAGCTCCGCCCCGCCCCGGGTCACCCGCAGGCTGGCCGGGTCGAGGACCAGGTCGGCGACCTTCAATACCTCTCCGCCCACCTGGCGGCGCTCGCGGCGGATCAGGGCACGCAGGCGCGCTTCAAGCTCCTGTACCGCGAACGGCTTGGTCAGGTAGTCGTCCGCGCCGGCGGACAGGCCGGTGAGCTTCTCGTCCAGCGTATCGCGGGCGGTCAGCATGAGCACCGGCGTGGACTTGCGGGCTTCCTCGCGGAGCCGCTTGCAGACCTCGACCCCGTCCAGCCGCGGCAGCATCAGGTCCAGCACGATCACGTCGTAACTGTTCTCCGCGGCCAGGCGGTAGCCGTCCAACCCGTCGGCCGCGTAATCGATCTCGAAGCCCCGGCTTTCAAGGTATTCGCCCATCATCTCGGAAATGTTGCGGTTGTCCTCGATGAGGAGGACCAGGCCGCCGTCCCGGTTCGACTGCATAGAACTGTCTCCACCTTCAGTTTTGTGAAGGCTGCCGCGCTGCGGGTCTAGGGGGCGTGAAGAATTTCACGCGCCCACCCCGCCGGGCTCACATCGCACCGCTATGCTTCTCGCTTTGCTTGACCTGCCGCCACAGGGCTTCCTGCTCCTCCAGGCCAAGCTCCTCCAGGCCGGTTCCCCGGGCAGAGGCCAATTCCTCCATTGCGCGGAAACGCCGCTCGAACTTGCTGTTTGCACGCCTCAGCGCCGTCCCCACGTCCACCCCGGCGTGCCGAGCCAGGTTGCAGGCGACGAACAGCAGGTCGCCGATCTCCTCCTCGAGCCTCGTCCGGGCCGCCGGATCCCCGCGATCCGGCGCGTCCAGCTCGGCCTGCACCTCGCGCGCTTCCTCGTACAGCTTGTCGATCACCGGCCCGGGCCCGGGCCAGTCGAAGCCGGTGCGCGCGGCGCGGCGCTGCAGCTTGAGTGCGCGCTGCCACTCCGGGAGTCCACGTGCGATCCCGGCCAGGACCGAGGCATCGGTATCACCGGCCGCCTCGCGCTCCCGCCGCTTGATCTCGTCCCACTGGGCCTGGTTTCCATCGCCTTCGGTGCCACAGCCTTCGCCCACGGCGAACACGTGCGGGTGACGGCGAACCATCTTGTCGGCGATCGCGCCCGCGACCTCGTCGAAGTCGAAAGCGCCCTGCTCCTCCGCCATGCGGGCATGGAACACCACCTGCAGCAGCAGGTCGCCCAGCTCCCCGCGCAGGTCGTCCATGTCCCCGCGGTCGATTGCGTCGGCGACTTCGTAGGCCTCTTCGATCGTGTACGGGGCGATGCTGGCGAAATCCTGCTCCAGATCCCAAGGGCACCCGCCGTCCGGGTCGCGCAGCGCGGCCATGACTGCGAGCAGGCGCTCGAGACTGGTGCCTTCCGGAGGCGGCTTCCGCATGCTCATGCGGCGGCCCAACGCCGCCACGGCAGCTCCGGATCGCCCAGGGCGATGAATTCGCCGTTGAGCAGCGTGTCGCGGCAGTTGTACCGGAACCGGCGGCCATCGAGGTCGACCACCTGGCCACCGGCACCCTCCAGTACGGCCTGGGCCGCCGCGGTATCCCACTCACTGGTCGGACCGAACCGCGGATAGCAGTCGATCCCGCCCTCGGCCAAAACACAGAACTTGAGCGAGGAGCCCAGGCCGATCGCCTCGGTCCTGCCCATGCGGGTGATGAACGCCTCGCTGCGTCCGGTGCGGTGGGAGCGGCTGGCCGCCACCCGCAGGGGCTCGGTTGCCGGCGCACGGACCCGGATCTCCCGTTCGCCCCCGGCATCGCGCCGCCACGCCCCCAGGCCGGGACCGCCGTGCCAGACCGTACCGGTCACCGGCGCCTGCACCACCCCGTAGCGCACCACGCAGTCCTGGACGTAGGCGATGTTGACGGTGAACTCGCCGTTGCGCTTGATGAACTCCCGGGTGCCGTCAAGCGGGTCCACCAGCCACAACCGGTCCCATTGCCGGCGGCGGGCGACGACCTCCGGCGGTGACTCCTCGGACAACACGGGGATGCCGGGAGTCAGTGCCCGCAGGCCATCGACTATGCAGTGATGGGCGGCGAGGTCGGCGGCCGTGACCGGTGACTCGTCGTCCTTGCGCACCACGTCGAAGTCACCCCGGTACACGTCCAGGATCGCCGCGGCGGCGGCATCGGCGATCGCGATGACCCCCTCGCGAAGCCTGGCATCGATCCGCATCGTCAACCCCGGTGGTGGCGCAGCCATTCGCGCGCCATGAAAAGGGCAGCGATGCTGCGGCCCTCGGAAAAATCATCGCGAAGCACGAGCTCATGCAGGGCCTCGAGCTTCCACGGCACCACCTCGAGCTGCTCCGGCTCGTCGCCCGGCAGGCGTTCGGGGTACAGGTCGCGGGCGACCACCATGTGCGCGCTGTGGCTCATGTAGGTGGGTGCCAGGGTCAGCTGGCGGAGGTCCACGAGCTCGCGCGCGCCGTAACCGGCCTCTTCCTTGAGCTCGCGGTTGGCCGCCTCCACGGCGCTCTCGCCGGCATCGATCCGCCCCTTGACCAGCCCGAGCTCATAGCGATGCACGCCCGCGGCGTACTCGCGCACCAGCAGCACGGTGTCGTCATCCAGCAAGGGCACCACGATCACCGCACCATGGCCCCGGCTGTGGAGGCGCTGGAAGCGCCGTCGTTCGCCGTTGGAGAACTCCAGGTCCAGGTGCTCGAGCCGGTAGGGTCCGGCGTCCTCGAGGCGGGTGCCGTGGATGGTGGGCAGGCGGCGACTCACGGCGTGTCCTCGCCGGCGTCCACTGGCGCGGCAACAGGACCGGACGGGAGAGTGATAATGGCGGGATGCAGATGATGATTCACGATGCGTTGATGCTAGCAGAGCGAGATGGCGCACAAGCCGCGGGCGGCGCCCCATGAGGGTGACCCGGGTCCACGTCGCGATGCCGCTGGCGACCGGCATGGAAATCGAGCTTCCCGAGGGTCCCGCCGGGCACCTGCTGCGGGTACTCCGGTTGAAGCCGGGGGACCGGTTCGTGCTGTTCAACGGCGATGGCCGGGATTTCGAGGCCAGCATGCTGCCGGCGGGGAAGCGCAGCGTGCGGGCGCAGGTCGGCGCCGCGCTCGAGGTCGATCGCGAGTCGCCCCTCCGGATCATCCTGCTGCAGGGCATCGCGCGCGGGGAAAAGATGGACCTGGTCCTGCAGAAAGCCACCGAACTCGGGGTGGCGGAGGTGCTCCCGCTGTTTTCCGAACGCAGCGAGGTACGGCTTGACGCCGCGCGTGCGGAAAAGCGGCTGGCGCACTGGCGCAGCGTGGTCGCTTCGGCCTGTGAACAGAGCTGGCGCGCCCGGGTGCCGGAGGTGGCGCCGCCACGCACTCTGGCCGGGACCTTGGCCTCGTTGGCCCCTGGCGGCTCGCGGTTGCTGCTCGATCCCGAGGCGGAGTCGTCGATAGCGGCCTCCCCGATCGCTCCGGGGGAGCCCGTACTGTTGGCGATCGGGCCGGAGGGCGGGTGGTCCCCGCGCGATCGCGAGCAATTGCAGGCGGCCGGCTTTGCCGGGGCGCGCCTGGGTCCGCGGATCCTGCGCACCGAGACCGCGGGGCTCGCCGCGATTGCGGTCCTGCAGGCCAGCTTCGGCGACCTGCGCTGACTCAGCCCGCCGTGGCGGCGGCGTGTTCGCGTGGGGTGGCGGCGGACAGGGCCTCGTGGATCCGCGCTTCCATCCCCTCCAGGTCGGGAATCAGCGCCTTTTCGTCGTTGAGCGCGACCCGTGCGAGCACCAGTGGTGGCAGTGCGGTGCCCGCCGCCTCCACCTCCAGTGCAGCCCGTGAGACGGTCACCAGGCGGGGAAAGCCATTGCTGAGGATCGCGAAGTACGGCAACCGCCCGCGTCCTCCGAGCGCCTTGAGCACCAGCACCTTGGTGCCCAGGTCGACCATGTCGGCCTTCGAGCCGGCCATCCGGGCGGCGGCGACCAGCGGCACCGGCCAGCCACGCCAGCGGATCCGGCCGAGCAGCCAGTCCGGAGCCTGGGCAACCGGGTCGGGCTCGGCGTAGGAAAGCACCTCGGCGATCGACGCGTTGGGCAACAGCAATCGGGCACCCGCGACCTGGATCAGGACGCCACGGATGTCGCGTTGTGCATCGGCAGCCGTCTCCGGATGGCCCGTGCCGTACGGAATGTTCATGTCGACTCTCCCCCGCCCGGCCAGCGGGCGGCGATATCGGCGGCGAGCTGGAGCGGCGTCGCAGTGTCACCGCCGCGCATCTTCAGCGCCTCGGATGCCGCAGGGTCGTAGCAGCCCTCGGCGACCTGGCCCGCCACCAGGGCGCCGGCCAGGCGCTGCTTCATGAGCCCGTCGACCAGTCCCGGATCGCTGCCGCTGAGCAGCACGATCGCGCTGTCAGCGGGCGGCAACACACCCAGCAGCTCCGCACCGGCCTTGAAGCGGGACCCCTCGGAGTCCACGGCCAGCCCGAGATCCGGCGGCACCACGTGGACCACGCCGGCCTGCAGGGGCACGCCGTCCTCTGCCAGCACGACCGGGAGCGGGCTGACCCGCTGCATCTGCGCCACCAGCTTGTCGTAGCGGGCACCGTCAAGCTGCTGGCGGACCAGCACCGGCCGCGGCAGCGTGCGCGGCAGCGCCCCCAGCAACTGCCGTACCGCATCGGGGCCACCTATGCCGGCGAGCACCACCACTGCTCCAGTGGGGTCCGCCCCCGGGGGCGCGTCATCGACCAGCTGCAGCCCGGCGATACGCGACTCGAGCATGTCCAGGTCACGCTCGAAGCGGCCCTTGACCTCGACCTCCTCCGAGCCTCGCGGCGCCTCATCCGCTGGGTCTTCCAGGCTGCCGTCGCCGAACGCCCCTGCTCCCGCAGTCTCGGCTTCCAGGGCTGGCCCGGCGTCCAGCGTCCATTCGGCCGCGCCTGCCTCGAACTCGGCCAGGACCGGATCGAACACGCTCGCACCGGCATCTGGCGTGGACAGCCCGTCCGGCCCATCCATCGGCGGCTTGGAGTCCGGCCCGATCGACGGCAACGGGTCGGCAGCGGGTTCCGGAGGCAGCTCGCCGAACGTCGCCGATGCGACATCGTCCGCCCCGGGGCCAAGGGCCGGGCCGTCGCGCGGCCCAGCGTCCGCGGCAATCGCGAGCGGCTGCGGCTGCGGTTCGTTCCCGGGCTCGTTCCCGGGCTCGTCCTCGGGCTCGCGCCCGGGGGGGAGTACGTCCCCATGCCGTTGCAGCTTGGCCACCAGGTGCCGCTGCCAGCGGGCAACCTCCCAGCCTTCGCGGCCGGCGGCAAGCTCGGCCTCTTCGTAGACGACGTCGACAGCCGGGTCGAACAGCACCTCGTCGAAGCGCTCCAGCGCTTCTTCGCTTTGCGGATCCAGGGCGACCAGCACCAACTGCGGTTCAGCCTGGACGAGCGTCGCCGGCTCCACCACCCCGGGGTCGCCGTCGAGCACGCACGACGCACCCGCCTCCTCGATCACGCTCCGAAGGCGGTCACGGGCGGGTCCCGGACGCGCCAGCAACACCACGCGCACCGCTTCAATGGCCATGGTTGCGGTCGATCCCGAGCAGTTCGTACACGTTGCGCATCAGTTCCGGCTCCTGGTAAGGCTTGCCCAGGTAGCGCTGTACGCCGAGGTCCATTGCGCGCTGGCGATGCTTCTCGCCGGTACGCGAGGTGATCATCACGATCGGCACCTGCTGCAGCCGTGGGTCGGCCTTCATCTGGGTGGCAAGCTCATAGCCGTCCATGCGTGGCATCTCGATGTCCAGCAGCATCAGGTCCGGGACCCGCTCTGCCAGGCGCTCCAGCGCATCGACCCCGTCCTTGGCGGTGACCACCTCGAGGTTGTGGCGCTCCAGGACGCGCCCGGTGACCTTGCGCATGGTGACCGAGTCGTCGACCACCATGACCAGCGGCACCGCGCGCTGGTCGTCCTGCGCGGGAGCCGGATCGGCCGGCAGGACAGCGTGGCGGCGCACCAGCGGGGCCACGTCGAGGATCACCACCACGCGGCCGTCACCCATGATGGTGGCGCCGAAGATGCCCGGGATCGAAGCGACCTGCGGACCCACCGTCTTGACCACGATCTCGCGATTGCCCAGTACCTGGTCGACGGTCACCGCGGCGTGCAGCTCACCGGCGCGGATCAGCAGCAAGGGCATTTGCAGCTGCCCCTCGCCACGCACCGGCCCGCTGCCGGCGAGCAGGCCCAGGTCATGCACGGTGTACTCCTCGCCACCGTAGTCGTAGGTCGCCGCGCGGCCGCTGCGCTCGGCTGCTTCCAGCTCCTCGCGCGGGATCCGTGCAACGCCGCGGACCGACGCGATCGGCACCGCGAACGTGGTTTCGCCGACACGCACGAAGACCGCCTGGGTGACGGCCAGGGTCTGCGGCAGGCGCAGGATGAAGGTGGTCCCGGCGCCCGGGCGCGAGATGATGTCCAACGCGCCGCCAAGCTGGCGTACCTCGCTGGCGACCACGTCCATGCCGACGCCACGGCCGGCCAGCCGGTTGACCTCGGTGGCGGTGGAGAAGCCGGGCTCCAGGATCAGGGTGTCGAGCTCGGCATCGGCCAATACGGCGCCGGGCCGGAGCAGGCCGCGGGCCTCGCCGCGGCGGCGAATCGCCGCGCGGTCCAGCCCGCCGCCGTCGTCACTGACCTCGATGACCACTTCCGAACCTTCGCGGCGCACGGCGATGTTGACCGTGCCCTCTTCCGGCTTGCCCGCGGCGCGGCGGGCCTCGGGCGATTCGATCCCGTGGGCGACCGCATTGCGCAGCATGTGCTCCAGCGGCGCGGTCATGCGCTCCAGGACGTTGCGGTCCAGCTCGCCCTGGGTGCCATCGAGCTTGAGGGCGACCTGCTTGCCCAGCTCACCCGATGCCTGGCGGATGACCCGGCGCAGGCGCGGCAGGAGGTTGTCGAACGGCACCATGCGCGTGCGCATGAGGCCTTCCTGGAGCTCGGAGCTGACCCGCGACTGCTGCAGCAGCAGGGTTTCGTACTGCCTCGTCAGGTCGTCCAGGGTCTGCTGCAGGCTGTCCTGGTCAGCCGCCGACTCCGCCAGCGCACGCGACAACTGCTGCAGGTCGGAGAACCGGTCCAGCTCCAGCGGATCGAAGGACTGCTCGCCCTCCTCGCCCTCGCGCTGGTAACGGGCCACGATCTGCGCCTCAGTCTCCATCTCGAGCCGGCGCAACTGGTCACGGATCCGGGTGTTGGTCGCCGCCATCTCCGCGATCGCGCCGCGGAAGGCACCCAGCTGCTGTTCCAGCCTTGCGCGGTAGATCGCCACCTCACCGGCGTAGTTCACCAGCCTGTCGAGCAGGTCGGCGCGGATGCGCACCTGCTCCTGCGGGAGACGGACCGCGATGTCGTCTTCGTCTGCAACCGCCGCCATCGGTTCCACCGGCGGCGAGAGCGGGGGCAGTTGCGGCGTGTCGCCGGCCGGGATGACGGTGGCCGGCGCGTCGATCGGCGCGGCGGCCGCCTGCACCGGCTCGGCAGGCGTCGACACGGGGCGGGCATGCGACACCTCGCCGGCGTCCGCCATGGGTCCAGGATCGAACGACGCTGGCACCGCGGCGGATTCTTCCGGGTCCACCACCGATGGCACGTCGGGTACACGGGCCTCGCCACGCGCCCGCGCGTCGAACTCCTCGATCAGCGCCTGCGGCAAGGCGATCGCCTGGCGCTCGCCAACCCGGGTGACCATGCGGTGCAGGCGGTCGAAGGCGGCCTCCAGCAACGGCACCCCGTCCCGCCCGAGTTCCTGGCGCTGGTCGACGACCACTTCCAGCAGCGACTCCATGGCATGCCCGAGTTCGCCGATCTCCATGATCCCGGCCATCCGTGCGCCGCCCTTGAGCGTATGCAGGTCACGCTGGAGCCCGACCAGGATCTCCCGGTCATCCGGCGATTCGCGCAGGCTGGCGAGCAACGCATCGGAGTGGTCGAGCAGGTCCATGCCCTCCTCTACGAAGATGTCGACCAACTCGGGATCCAGGCCGCTGAGGTCCAGCGGGTGCTGCGGATCCTCGACCCTGGCGATGGCCGCCAGCCCTCCAGGACCCGGACCGGCGTCCGGCTGCTGCGGCGGCGACGCGTCTCCGGTTCCACCGCTGCCCGCGTCGACGGGCTCGCCGGACGCATCCGCCCTGGCGTCCACGTCCACGTGCACGTCGGCGTCGGCAATGTCTGCGGCAATGTCCGCGCTGCCAACGTCTTCCGGGTCGGGTGCCTCCTCGATGGCGGTGGAGCGGGCCGCCTGTTCGCGGGCCAGGCGCTCGGCCTCGGCATACTCGGCCTCCAGCCGGGCGTACTCCGCTTCCTCCGCGGCGAGCCGCTCGGCCTCGACACGCTCTGCCTCGAGCCGCTCCGCCTCGAGCCGCTCTGCTTCGAGCCGCGCTGCTTCGAGACGCTCTGCTTCGAGACGCTCTGCTTCGAGACGCTCTGCTTCGAGACGCTCCGCCTCGAGACGCTCTGCCTCGAGACGCTCTGCCTCGAGACGCTCTGCCTCGAGACGCTCTGCCTCGAGACGCTCCGCCTCGAGACGCTCGACCTCGAGACGCTCTGCCTCGAGACGCTCTGCCTCGAGACGCTCTGCCTCGAGACGCTCTGCCTCGAGACGCTCTGCCTCGAGACGCTCTGCCTCGAGACGCTCCGCCTCGAGACGCTCGACCT
>Ga0079224_100000613_pt1 | contig 36048 bp, 31 predicted proteins | sample Stecom2015_FD_80414 | JGI IMG/M metagenome (GOLD analysis project Ga0079224, IMG submission 80414) | Agricultural soil microbial communities from Utah to study Nitrogen management - Steer compost 2015 | ecosystem: Environmental > Terrestrial > Soil > Agricultural land | place: USA: Utah... | reverse complement strand
GTACGCGGGGTCAAAGGATTCCGTCGACTTCAAGAACGACAGCAACTACAGCGTGGGCTCCCTCGCCGGCACGTACTCCCCCGCCGTGGAGGTCTTCGATGATGGTGGCGGGGCGGCCGCCGCCGGGACCGTGACGCACAGCAGCGAGATTGTACACGGCGACACCCTCACGCTGCTGGTCGTGAGCGTGAGCGGCAGCGCCGATGGCGAGGCCGAAGTGAATGGCGGCCCCGTGGGCAGGTTCGGCGGCAAGAGCTGGGTCTGGATCAGGTTCGAAGTGCTGCACGCCCCGGTGTACGACGAGATCATCGCGCAGGGGCAGGCCAACGGAGATGCCTCGGTGTGTTTCGAGCTGTTCCCGTTGGACGGGGAGGAAACAAAACGGGTCATCATCGGCGGACCCTTGACAGAAGAAGAGTGCCCGGTCATTGCCGATGGCTGGCTGGAGCCCGGCAGGTACACGTTTGAAACCCAAGCGTGGGTCCTCGTCGGTGCCGGGGGTGCCCACGTCAGGGGCTGGGCCCCGAGCGCGACCGCCTCGGTGGCGTACGACGTGGCCTTCAAGATCCACGACGCCCGACCGAAGGCGGGGCGCTAGACCGTTCGTGTGATCCTCTGACGGGGTGCTGCTCTACAACGAATCGATCGCTGCTCGCCGTGAGATGAACGGCACGCAGGTCAGGGCCAGTAAGCAGACGCAACGACTCGGACCTGCTCGCGATGCGATCGGTACTCGACGCGCCCGGCCCCTCAGGCCCGGGGGTGTGCGCGGTCGTAGACGCGCTTGAGGCGTTCCCTCGAGGTGTGTGTGTAGATGCGCGTCGTCGAGAGCGAGGCGTGGCCGAGCAGCTCCTTGACGGCCATGAGGTCCGCGCCGGCGTCGAGCAGGTGCGTCGCGAAGGTGTGGCGTAGCGAGTGTGCGCTCAATCCGGTCTCTTCGGCGATCTGGTCGAGGAAGCGCCGCAGGATGTTCTGGATCTGTCGCACGGAGAGGCGCCGACCGTGTTCGGAGATGAAGACGGCGTGACGGTCGGCGGCGGTACGCGGTCTGGGGACCTCTGCGCGGCGGAGCTCGTAGCGCCGGAGCGCGGTGACGGCGGCGCGACCGAGGGGCACGATCCGTTCCTTCCTCCCCTTGCCCCGGACCCGGAGCTGGTCGCCGACGAGGTCGACGTCCGGCCAGTCGAGCTGCTGCAGCTCGGAGACGCGGACGCCGGTCGCGTAGAAGGTCTCGACGATCGCGAGGTCGCGTGCGCCGCGGAACCCTCCCTCCGCGGCGCGGGCCTCGGCGAGTGCGAAGAGTTTCTCGACATCGGCCCTGGTCAGCCAGCCCGGGAGCGTGCGGTCGAGCTTGGGCGAGCGGACCGCGCGGGCCGGGTTCGCGTCGACCAGCTCCTCACGGTGCAGCCAGCGGAAGAACGAACGTACCGCGGAGAGCTTGCGCGCAATGGTGCGTCGGGCCAGCCCGCGCCGGTGCAGCTCGGCGAGGAAGCCGCGGAGCGCGAGGCGGTCGACCCCGTCCCACGTCCACCCGTCCTCGCCGTAGTACCGGTCGAGGAACGTCGAGAAGTCGGTGAGATCTCGACGGTACGCGGCGACGGTGTGCGGGCTGAGCTGCCGGCCGTCGGCGATGTGGCGAAGGTACTCTCCGATCATGCCACGCTCACGCCGCGACGCCGGCCCCGCTCCCGACCGACGCGATCCCGTGCTCGGCCATCCAGGCCTCGAGATCGGCGCGAGCCCGTTCGGCGAGCCGCTCTCGGCGGCGGCGCTTGTCGCGGACACGTTCGGGGAGCGGGTCGAGGAGCCCGAAGTTCGAGTTCATCGGCGCGAAATCGTCCGGGTCCGCCTCGCGCAGATAGCGGTAGAGTCCACCGAGCATCGTCGTCGACGGCGGGACGACCGGCGCCTCGCCGCGGACGAGCCTGTCCAGATTGATGCCGGCCAGGATCCCCGATGCCGCCGACTCGGTGTACCCCTCGACCCCGGTGAGCTGGCCCGCGAAGATGAGGTCCGGGCGCCCGGCCGGCGCGCCGTACGGCGCGAGCCCCGCCGGGAAGTTCAGGTACGTGTTCCGGTGGATCGAGCCGTAGCGCAGGAACTCGGCGTTCTGCAGCCCCGGGATCATGCGGAAGACGCGGCGCTGCTCGCCCGTGCGGAGCCGGGTCTGGAAACCGACGAGGTTCCACATCTGCCCGCCCCGGTCCTCGCGCCGGAGCTGGAGCACGGCGTACGGCTCCCGTCCGGTCCGCGGGTCCGGGAGCCCGATCGGGCGCATCGGCCCGAATCGGAGCGTGTCGACGCCGCGCGCGGCCATGACCTCGATGGGGAGGCACCCCTCAAAGAAGCGGACGCCGGTGGCGATGGCGCCCCCGGGCAAACTCGCCGACCCGGCAGCGGCTCCCGACGCGGTGCCGGCATCCGGTCCCGCGCCGTCCTCATCGAAGCGGATGTTCTCCCACTCGTGGCCCGGGTAGATGTCGGCCTCGCGGAGCGCCGCGATGAAGGCCTCGTACTCCTCGCGGCTCAGGGGGCAGTTCAGGTAGTCGTCCCCGTCGCCCTTGCCGTGGCGCGAGAGGAAATAGGCGATGTCGAGGTCGATGGAGTCGTAGGCGACGATGGGCGCGATCGCATCGTAGAACGCGAGCCCGTCCTCCCCGAGGAGCGTCGTGATCGCGTCGGTCAGCGCGTCCGAGGTCAGCGGCCCGGTCGCGATGACGGCGGGCCCGTCCGGGAGCGCGGTCACCTCGCGGCGCTCGACCCGGATCCGGGGGTGCGCCTCGATCATCGCCGTCATCCGTTCGGAGAAGATGGCCCGATCCACGGCGAGCGCCGCGCCGGCCGGGACCCTCGCCTCCTCCGCGGCCTCGAGGAGGATCGAGCCGAGCGCGCGCATCTCCTGCTTGAGCAGCCCGTGCGCGTTCGCCGGATCGGTGCTCTTGAAGGAGTTCGTGCAGACCAGCTCCGCGAGCCTATCCGTCTGGTGGGCCGGCGTGCGCCGGACCGGGCGCATCTCGATGAGGGTGACCTCGTGCCCCCGTTCCGCGAGCTGCCACGCGGCCTCGCACCCCGCGAGCCCGCCGCCTACGACCGTAACTCGTGCCACTTCGCCTCCTGCTCCGTACTGCACGGCCGATCCCGGCTCGGTGCCGTACACGTCGATCGCGCGCCGCGCCGGACGTCGCCTCCGCCCAACGGGCTACCCGCTCCTCGCGCCGGCCATCTCCTCACTCTCCTCGCCGGCGGCATCCGTCACGAGCTTCGGATCGAATTCGCCGCCGCACGAAGGACACTTCAGGAATTCGCCTCTCGCCTTCGTGCTCTTCGCGAGCAGGTAGGCGTGGCCGCAATCCGGGCACGGGCCGGCGACCGGACGGTCCCACGTCGTCCAGTCACACTCCGGATACCGCGTGCACCCCCAGAAGGTCCGGCCGCGGCGGGTCCGCTTCGCCGCGACGCCGCCCTCTCCACACTTCGGGCAGGTGACGCCGGGGATCGTGACCGGCTCCGTGTGCCTGCACTTCAGATAGTTGCTGCACGCGATGAACGCGCCCATCCGCCCCTCGCGCTCGACGAGGTCGCCGCCGCACTTGGGGCACGCGCGGCCGATCGGGCGGGGCTCCTTCCGCTCCCGCTCCTCGAGCGGGCGCGTGAAGGTGCACGCCGGGTAGCCGGTGCACCCGACGAACCAGCCGTAGCGCGACGACTTGACCTCGACCGGCCGGCCGCATTCGGGGCACGCCTCGTCACCGACGCCGGCGATCTCCTTCAGGACCTCGCTGGTCCGGCCCTTCGCCTCATCGAGCTGTGCGACGAACGGCGCGTAGAAGTCGCGGAGCACGCGCCTCCAGTCGAGCTCGCCCTCCTCGATCCTGTCGAGTTCGACCTCCATCCCGCTGGTGAAGCCTACGTCGAAGAGGGCCGGGAAGAGCCGGACGAGGAGCTTGCCGACGGTCTCGCCGAGCTTCGTCGGGAAGAAGCGGCGCTGCTTGACCTCGACGTACCCCCGATCCCGGAGCGTCGCGATGATCTGCGCGTACGTGGACGGCCGCCCGATCCCCAGCTTCTCCAGCTCCCGGACGAGGGAGGCCTCGCTGTAGCGCGGCGGCGGCTGCGTGAAGTGCTGAGCCGGGACGAGCTCGTGCAACGTGCACGCATCGCCTTCGGCCAGCTCCGGGAGCGGCGCCTGATCGTCCAGCTCCTTCGGATCGCCGTCCTCGCGTGCCTCGCGATAGAGGCGCGTGAAGCCGTCGAACTTCAGGATCGAGCCGGTCGCGCGGAAGAGGTAGGTCCGCCCGTTCGGCGCGGTCAGCAGGAAGTCCACGCGCGTCGTGTCGAAGACGGCCGGCGCCATCTGTCCGGCGACGAAGCGCATCCAGATCAGCTCGTAGAGGCGGCTCTGGTCGGCGTCCAGGTGCCTGCGCACGTCCTCGGGGCGGCGGCTCACGTCCGTCGGGCGGATCGCCTCGTGCGCATCCTGCGCGCCCTTCTGCTGCTTGCCGGTCCAGAGCCTGGGCCCGCCGGGCGCGGCGTAGCGTTCACCGAAGGTCCGCGCGACGAATGCCCTGGCCGCGCCGGCCGCATCGGGCGAGACGCGGGTCGAGTCGGTCCGCATGTAGGTGATGAGACCCGTCGCGCCCTCGGCGCCGAGCTCGACCCCTTCGTAGAGCTGCTGCGCGACGCGCATCGTCTTCTGCGCGGAGAAGCCGAGCCGCTTGGCGGCCTCCTGCTGGAGCGTCGACGTGGTGAAGGGCGCCGGCGCGTTCTTCGACTGCTCGCGGCGCCGGACCTCGGTCACCTCGAACGGGAGCCCGTCGATGTCGCCGAGGACGGCGCGTGCCGCGGCCTCGTTCTCAAGGCGGAAGCCCTTCCCGTCGATCTGGTGGAGCCTGGCCTCGAAGCGCTGGTCGTCCTTCTCGAGGTGCGCCGTGATCGACCAGTACTCTTCGGGCTCGAAGGCGCGGATCTCGTCCTCGCGCTCGGCGATGAGACGGAGCGCGACGGTCTGGACGCGCCCGGCCGAGAGCCCGCGCCGCCCGATCGGCGGGTCCCAGAGGATCGGGCTGACCTGGTAGCCGACGAGGCGGTCCAGGATGCGCCGGGCCTGCTGCGCCTCGACCTTGCGCAGGTCGATCGTGCCCGGCCGGTCGAGCGCGCGGCGGACCGCGTCCGCCGTGATCTCGTGGAAGAGCACGCGCTGGAACCTCCTGTCGCCCTGCTCGCCCGGCTCGTAGCCGAGCTGTTCGGCGACGTGGTACGCGATCGCCTCGCCTTCGCGGTCCGGGTCCGTCGCGAGGATCACGGTCTCCGCGTTCTCGGCGTCCCGCCGCAGCTCCTGGAGGATCTTGCCCTTGCCGCGGATCGTGACGTACTTCGGCTCGAAGTCGTTCTCGACGTCGACGCCGAGCTCCTTCGGCGGCAGGTCACGGATGTGCCCGACCGATGCCCGGACCCGGTACCCGGGCCCGAGGTACTTCTCGATCGTTCTGGCCTTCGCCGGCGACTCGACGATGACGAGCCGCCTCGCGCCGTCCGCGCTCGCCTTCGCGCCGCGCCGGTTCACCGTCGGACCCGTCGCACGCGTCGCCTTCTTCTTCGCTGCCATTCTCCTCCTCTACTCCAGCAACCCCGCGATCTCGTCGGCCACTTCGCCCGCGCTCTTGCCATCGACATCGACCACCACGTCCGCGAGTCGGTAGAGCGGCTCTCGTTCGTGCATCAGCAGCCTCGCCCGCTCGAGGGGGGCGCCCCCGGCGAGGAGCGGCCGGTGCGTCGGCGCGCGGAGCGCGCGGCGGACCGCCTCGTCGGGGGTGATCCTGAGCCACACGACCAGCGTCTCGTCGCCGAAGTGGTCGAGGAGTCCGGGCTGCGTGATCCAGCCGCCGCCAGGCGCGAGGACGACGCGCTCGAGCCGCGTGACCTCGTGGGTCAGCTCCGCCTCGAGCGCGCGGAACGCAGGCTCGCCCTCGAGGCGGAAGATCTCCGGGATCGTGTACCCCGTGCGGCGCTCGATCTCCTCGTCGAAGTCGATGAAGTCCCACCCGAGCCGCTCGGCGAGGATCGCGCCGACGGTGCTCTTCCCGGCGGCCATGAAGCCGACCAGGATGATCCGTGTCACGTCAGGTGCGAGCACGCCTCAGCCGCAGGTACTCCAGGTAGCCCTCGAAGTTGCGGCGCATCTCCTGGAGCGAGTCGCCGCCGAACTTCTCGAGCATCGCGTCGGCCAGGACGAGCGCGACCATCGCTTCGCCGACGATTCCGGCGGCGGGCAGCGCGATCACGTCGCTCCGCTCGCGGACCGCCTTCGCCGGCTCGCCGGTCCGGACATCCACGCTCCGGAGCGGCCGCATCAGGCTCGCGAGCGGTTTCATCGCGATCCTCGCCACGATCGGTGCGCCGGTCGTCATCCCGCCCTCGAGCCCGCCGGCGTTGTTCGTCAGACGATGATACCCCCCGGTCCGGGACAGGTTACCGGCCGGCTCGGTCCCGCGCCACCCCGGATCCGCCTCGATCTCGTCGTGCACGGCGGACCCGCGGCGGCTGGCGGCTTCGAAGCCGAGCCCGATCTCGACGCCTTTGATCGCCTGGATCGACATGAGCGCATGGGCCAGTCGGGCGTCCAGCCGCCGGTCCCAGTCGACGTGGCTACCGAGCCCGACCGGCACGCCGCGGGCGACGATCTCCGCGACGCCGCCGAGGGTGTCGCCCTCGGCGCGGGCCGCGTCGATCGCTTCGATCATCCTCCGCTCGGCTTCGGGATCGAGGGTCCGGACCGGCGACGCGTCGGCAGCCGCGTTCAGATCGACCGGCAGCTCCGCCGGCGGTCTGGCCTCGACATCGCCGATCCGGACGACGTGGCTGCCGACGGTGATCCCGAACTCGGCGAGGAGCCGTTTCGCGACCGCGCCGACGGCGACGCGCGCGGCCGTCTCGCGGGCCGAGGCGCGTTCCAGGATGTCGCGGGCATCGGTCCGTCCATACTTGAGCAGACCGACCAGGTCGGCGTGGCCGGGGCGCGGCAGGAAGACCCGGCGCAGGAACTTCTCCTCGACGTCCGGGCCCGGCGCCTCGTGCGCCATCGCCTTCTCCCAATGCTGCCAGTCCCGGTTCCAGATCAGCATCGAAATGGGCGAACCGAGCGTCTCGCCGAGGCGGACGCCGGAAAGGAGCTCGGCGTGGTCCTGCTCGATCTTCATCCGTGTGCCCCGGCCGTAGCCGCCCTGGCGGCGCCGGAGCTCGGGGTCGACATCGCGCTCCATGGAGAGCGGCAGCCCTGCGGGCACACCCTCGATCAAGGCGACGAGTCCGCGGCCGTGCGACTCGCCCGCGGTCTGAAATCGGAGATGCATGACTCCCTCTACATCATGTATGGGAAGAGCCCGGCCGAAGCCGGGCTCTCCGTGACGGGCCTCTCCCCTATATACGTGGGTCGGGCCGGTTTTGTCCAGGCGCGACCGGGCCAGCTCCATGCCGGTCCCGGCCGGCCGGACCGGCCGCTCAGGGGGTAATGTCGCGCCGCCGGACGTCGAGGACGACGACGCCACCCGCGGCGGTCACGCCGTAGAGCTTCGCGACGACGCAGTTCGGACCCGCGCAGCTCGCACCCTGGCCGCCGTTGTCCGTCGGGAGCGGCGGCGCGACGCGTAGCGGACCGACGATGTTGTCGCGGATCGCGATCTTGGCGACCTCATCGAAGTGCAACGTGTCGATCACCCGGATCGTCGCATCCGACGCACCGATGAAGGCGAGCGCCGCCTCGCCGCTGAGGAGCGGGTGGTCGTGCGCCCAGTGCAGCGCGGCACCGGCGCTCCCGCGCCCGAAGTCCATCTCGTAGCTTCCGACCATGCGCAGGTTGCGGTCGAAGAAGTACGCGCCGCCGTCGCCTCTCGCGACGCCGAGCGACCCGTTCTCGTTGAGACCGACGCCCTTGACGCGGTCGGACGCGTTGTCGACCAGGTCGCGGACCGAGACCTCGTGGCTGACTTCCGCCTTCGCCGCGTCCCAGAGGAGGACCCGGCCGGTCGGGTTCGTCGCGCCCTCGCCGAAGGCGATGACGCCGCGGTCGCCCGAGGCGGAGACGTAGGTCGTGTCCGACATCCCGATCTTTTCCAGGACCCAGCGCCCCGGCTTCTGGAGGATCGCCGTGTTCCCGGACCGGGCGATCAGCGAGTCGAGCGCCTGCGTGAAGGTAAGGCCCTCTTCCGTGCTGGCCCAGACGGTCGAGTCCGGGAAGCCGGGTCTGTGGGTGAAGAAGACAAGGTGATCGTTCCCGAACGGGTCCGGCCGCGTCAGGATGCTGTCCACGTTGGCGACCGCGATCACGTTGTCCGCCGGCGTGATCGCCTCGGACGGGTCGAAGAGGATCCGGATCTCCGGCTGATCCGCCGACGTCCCCGGAACCGGGTCACGGTCGACGACGCGGATCGTCCCGTCCGGCGCGGCGCCGGTCGGCCGCGTCGAGTAGAGGAGCCGTCCGACCGAGTCGCGGGCGACGAACTGCGGCCGGTCGCTGAAGCCGTGGTACAGGACGGTGTACTTCGTACCGAACTTCTCGTCGATCTGGTAGTGGATCTCGTAGAGCACGGCCTCCGGCGTCAAGAGCCGCTCGCTCGTGAGCTCTTGCGGGGTCGCGCCGAGCTGGACCAGCGAGATGTTGGTCCCGCCCGAGTTCGCGACGAAGAGCGTGTCCTGCGAGGGGTCGATGAAGAGCCCCCACGGCTGGGCGCCGACCCGGATCGGCGTGTTGCTGAACGTCGAGTCCGCGAGGTTCAGGACCTCGATCTGGTTGCGGCGCAGGTTCGAGAGGTACAGCCGGTACTGGCTGTTCGCCGTATCCATCTCGACGATCGCGTCGGCGATCAGGCCGCCGTCCGGAAGCATGACCGTGCGCCCGGCGACGACGAACGCGTCGACCCGCTTCCCGGTGCCCTGACTCGCGACCCGCTCGCCCTGGTACACGGTGCACCCGAGCTGGTGCTCGCCGCTGTCCACGGCGGCCGCGCAGTTGCCCGCGCTGTCGACGGCGAAGGCGTGGATGTGGTAGATCACCGAGTCCGGCAGCGCCAGGGGATCCACATGGAACGGCGCGAAGGTGAACTCGCGGATCACCGTCCCGGTCCGGGGCACGCTGAAGGTTTGCGTCCGGGCCGCGACGACGGTATCGGTCCCCGCGGGCTTGACCGCGAGCGCCGTGATCCCGAGCATCGTGATCCCCGATCCGGCGTCGTCGTCTCTCGCCGTGACGGTCACGCGCACGCTGTCCGAAAGCTCCATGCGCGTGCGGGACTCGATCGTGAGGCCGACGACCGGCGGCGTCTCGTCCGGGACCGATGTGGTCTGGACGTCCAGGAACACGGGATCGGTGCGGCCCGGGATCCCGGCCGCGTTGTACGCGGTGGCCCGGAGCTCGAGCGAGCCTTCGAGCCCATCCGGGATCGCGATCACCGTGTCCGCGACGATGCTGTCACGCACCTGCGCGTAGTTGTAGGTGATCGTGCCCGAGACGACGCCGGAGTAGACGATCTCGACACGGTTGACCCCGGACGGGTCGGACGCGGCGACCTGGACGCCGACGTGGCGGCCCGACTGGACGACCTGTCCCGGGGTCGGGCTGCGGAACTCTACGCGCGGCCCACCGACCGCGACCATGACGGTGTCGACCCCGACGTTCCCCAGTGCGTCGACGGCCTGCACGATGATCCCGACCAGTTCGGACGTCCGGTCCTCCGTCGGGAGCAGGTACCGGGTCAGGAGCGTGTCCGTCGGCAGCTCATGGAGCGTGACCGTCTTCGGCTCGTATCGCAGCACGGCGGTGTCCGTCCCGAGCGACGCATCGCCGCGGAAGGCGAGGCCGATCATCTCGACGAACTCGATCCCGAGGTTGTCGGTGAGCCGGACCTCGATGCGCACGCTGTCGGCGATCGGGACGGTCGTGTTGCTGGTCGGGCGGACGAACTCGATCGTCGGCGGCAGTCGGTCCAGCAGCGTGAGCACGGTCGGCGGTTCCGAGACGCCGACCTTCCCGTTCTCGCCCTCCGCGAGGCCGACGATGTGGAGTGTATCGAGCCCGAGCGTGTCCGGGAGCAGGTAGACGAAGGTCGTATCAATCTGCCTGCCCACGGTCTCGACCCGCTCTACGGAGAGGGTGTCGCCGCCGGGCTTGAAGACCATGTAGCCGACGCTACGCACGCCGCCGCTCAACTCGGCCAGCACGCCGATCTTGAGCGAGTCGCCCGCACCGGCATCCCTGGGCGAAACGGAGATCGCGACGGTCGGCGCGACCGGGTCGCCCGCGGGGTCGCCGAAGATGTTCTCGCCGTCACACGCGCCCACCACGGCCAGAGCGGCCGCGCAGAGCGCGGCCCACCCGGCAGCGGCAAGGCGTCGGCCCGGCCTGCGGCGGGCCAGTTCGTTGTCGTTCCGCATCGGATCGATCTCTATCTCGGGTTTCCTAGGCCTCGCCGTCCCGGATGATGTGGGGCGTGACCATGATCAGGAGATCCTTCTTCGTCTCGCTCTCGACCGTCGTCCGGAAGAGGGCGCCGAGGACGGGGATGTCCTTGAGGATCGGGATCCCGCTCCGGTTCTCCGACTTCTCGATGATCGTCATCCCGCTGATGACGGCCGTCTCGCCGTCGTTCAGGAGGATCTCGGTATCGGTCGCCTGCTTCATGAAGGTGTAGCCGATGTCCGAGGGCGCGACCGCGATGTTCGAGCGCTCCGCGTGGAGCCTGAGCAGGACCTGGTCGCCGGTCACGTGCGGCGTGACCTCCAGGATGACGCCGGTGTCCTCAAAGCGGACCGTCGCCATCGGCGCAGCGGCCGCGCCGCCCCCGCCCCCACCGCCGGTGCCGCCGCCGCCACCGCCCTGCGTGCCCGCATCCAGGACGCGGATCGGTGTCCGCTCGCCGACGTGGACGCGTGCCGTGCGGTTGTCCAGCGTCGAGATGACGGGCGAGGCGCGGACGTCCGTCACGGTCAGCGAGGAAAGCGCCTCAACGAAGTTGATGAGCGAGTACCGGCCGAGGGCGAGGGTCGTCAGGAGCTGGAGCTGCGGCTTCGTGACACGCGCCTCGGCGTTCGCGAGCGCGGCGAAGGACGGGCCGCCGAGACGGACCACGTTCTGGTTCGTCTGCTCGTTCGGCGAAATGACGCCGTCCCCGTCGGTGTCGATCCCGCCCGGGATGAGCCGGTTGATCTGGTTCCCGCGCGAGTCCTTGATGTCGTAGACGACGCCGAGCTCCTCGAGCGAGGTCCGGTCGACGAAGATGATCTTCGCCGCGATCGTGACCTGCGGCGTCCGGACGTCGAGCTGCTCGATCATCGGCGCGATGCGGTTGCGCACGACGGACTCACGGTCGGTCACGACGACGGTGTTCGTCGCCGGGTTGATCGTGACCGTCGCGATGCTGTCGCTGAGCAACCCCTTCACGGTCTGGAGGAAAGCCGAGTCCGCGAGCGCGTACTTGATGCGGAAGTGCTCGGTCACGAGCGGCTCCGACGCCTCGAGGACCCGCAGCTCGCTCATCTTCTCGACGCGCAGGATCCCGCTCTCGAGCTCCTGCGCCGCGAGCCCGTGGGCCTGGAGGATCGCGGCGAGCGCGATGTCCCACGGCTGGTTCCGAATGTCGGCCGTGACCTTGCCCGACACGTTGGTCCCCGGGACGATGCTGCGGCCTGAGAATTCGGCGAATGTCGCGAGGACGTCCAGGATGTTCGTGTCCTTGAAGAAGACGGTGATCGCGGGCTCCGGCCGCGTCTCGATCGGCTGAATCCTCGGGAGCGGGCGCTCGGCCGCTGCGCCGCGCGTCGAGCCCGGCGCCTGCGTCCGCGAGGCGGCCGGGGCTTCCGTCGCGGCCGCCGGGGCTCCTGTCGCGGCCGCGCGTCCCTCCGGCCGGTCCGCCGCACGGCCGTTCGTCTGCGCTACGAACGCGGCCGCCGTGGGATCGGCCGCGGGCCCGGCACCGTTCGCGACGCGTCCGGCCGAGTGCCAGGGCGTGAACGCGCCGCCCGGGTTCGGGAACGAGACGCGGACCTCGCCTGAACGCTGGTCGACCCTGTAGGCGACCGGCCCGGCCAGGTCCACGACGACGCGGGTGATGCCGGGCTGGAACTGCGCGACCCGGAGCCCGCGCACGCCGCCGCGGTCGATGTTGCCGAACCGGGACTGAGGCAGCGCGGGCTGCGCCGTCGAGATATCGACGACCAGGCGGTGAGGCGATTCGAGGGTGAAGTGCTTGATCGTGACGGGCCCATCGACCTCGATCACGACCTCGGTACGGTCCTCGACCGGCAGGACGCTCAGCCCCTTGACCGATGTCAGGGCGGCGAATGCCGCCGACCAGAGCGCGATGATCGGGATCATCCGTCCACTCCTTCGTTCTTACGCTTCAATTCGAGCTGCTCCTGCCGGACGACGCCGAGCATCTCCACCGCAAAGGTCACCCGTGTCGGCGTGATGTTGACGACTCTCGCGTTGCCGACGACTTCGCCGCGGCGGACGCGGTAGATCCGGCCATCCCTGTCCCGGAGGAGGACCACGCTGTTCCCGTTGGGCGAGTACATGATCCCGCCGAGCGAGAGGTCCTCGAATTCCGGGCCGTGCGTGTCCTTCGCGAGCGATACGAACGGGTCGCGGCGCCGTTCGATCGGGTACACGAAGATCTCGCGTTCGAACCGGAGCTCCGGCTCCTCGGCGGCCGGAGGGTTCGCGCCGGTCGAGGCCGCCGGCCGAACGGGCTGCTGCGCCGAGGCCGCGCCGGCGGTGGCCGCCGCGATCACGGCGCACGCTGCGGCCGGCTTCACGACCGCCGCCAGCCTCGCGACGAGCGCGCCGGCGAACGGCGCGACGGACTCACGTACTTGCATGGATCCTTTCCTCCACACCGAACCCGTCCTCCTCGTCCGGGATCACGTAGGTCTTGATCCGAAACGTTGCCTGCACCTGGAACGGCTCGTCCGGCGACGACGTCCGCCGCGGCGCGAGGACGAGGTCGTACGGCGTGACGATCCGGGAGAGCGAGCCGATCGCGGTCAGGAAGCGGCCGATGTCGTGGTAGCCGCCGAGCACGCCGATCTCGAACGTCTTCAACGTGTAGTACGGCCCGGGCGAGTCCTCGCCGGGGTTGAAGACGGCCAGATCCACGCGGCTCTCCTGGGCCCGGAGCGAGATCGCGTAGAGCAGCTCGGGCACCTCTTCGGACCGCGGCACGAGTTCCTCGAGCCGGGCGACGTGCTCTTCGTAGAGCGCGAGCTTCTGCTCGAGCTCCAGGACGCCGCCGGCCATGGCGCGTGCACGGGCGGGGTTGTTCTTCGACTCGAGCGACTCGAGCCGGGACTCGGGCCGTTCGATCTCTTCGACCTTGGACCCGCGCAGGAAGGACCAGAACGCGCCGAGCAGGAGCAGCGGCAGGGCGCCGAGCAGCAGCTTCTGTCTGGCTTTGGGGTCGCTGGGAAGCGGTGCCATCTCACTCTCCCCCGTTCGCGAAGATCGACACCGTTTCGATGAGCTCCGGCGCCGGTTCCTCGTACCTTGCCGAGAGGATGAACTCGTAGACCCAGCGCTCGCCTTCGTCTCGGACCTGCTCCGTCTTGTTGATCCGGACGGATCGGATGTAGGGCGACGCCTCGAGGTCGGTCATGAAGCGCGTGAGCGCGAAGGTGTGCCCCGTGCGTCCGACGATCTGGAACTCCGGGACCGAACGTTCGCTGCTCATGTACTGGAGCGACGTCAACCAGGTGTTCTCAGGGAGCGCCCGGCTGACTTCATCCATGATGTGCGGCCAGATGTAGCGGCCGGCGTCGATCTCCTGGATGATCTCGAGCCGTTCGGCGATCGAGTCGCGCCGGGCCCGCAACTGCTCCTGGGTCTCGATCAGCTTCGCGTACCTCGCCGAGTCCTGGACCGCCTGCTCGATGGCGAGCGTCAGCTCCTCGACCCGGGAACCCGCGCCCAGGAAGAGCCAGAGGATCGCGGCGGGCCCGACGATCCAGCCGACCACCGCGAGCGCAGTCCAGCGGTCCACGCTCACCCCGCCCAGGCGGGGCAGCGCGGGACCCGGTGCCGCGCGTCGGCCGCGGCGCTTCGTGCCGCCGGGGAGCAGGTTGACTTCGATCACTTCGACCTCACCGTTGAAACGCTCACGCCCGTCGCAGCGCCAGCCCGACCGAGAGCATGAGCATCGGGGAAAGCTCGTCCACGTCGATCGTTTCCATGACCTCGGGCCGGACCGTGATGCGCTGGAACGGGCTCGCGAGTTCGGTCCGGACGCCGAGCCGCGCGCCGAGCGCGTCGATCAGGCCCGGCGTCCGCGCACCACCGCCGGAGACGAAGACGCGCCCCAGGTCGAGGCTCCCGGTGTGCGCGGTGAAGAAGGCGACGGCGCGCTCGATCCCGAGCGCGAGCTCGTCGACGCGCTCGTTGACGAAGGCCCGGACGTCGACGGTGTTCGTCCGGCCCTGGACCACATCCTCGGCCTCGTCAGCCGTCAGCCCGCGCTCGCGCTGGAGCGCCTCGCGCAGCCTCCGCGAGCCGAACGGGATGTCGCGGACGACGACCGGGACGGCCTCGTGCAGCAGGTTCACGTTCGTCGTCTCGTGGCCGATGTTGATCAGCGCGACGAGGCCCTGGAGCGCGTCCGGATAGTTCCGCTCGAACGCGTTGTGCAGCGCGAAGGCGTCGACGTCGATGACCGACGGCGAGAGCCCGGCATCGGAGAGGATCGCGAGCTTGTGCTCGATGACCTCGCGCTTGGCCGCGACGAGGAGGACGGACATGTGCGGCGTCGTGCCCTCCGGATCCAGGATCTGGAAGTCGAGCTGGACGCTCTCCATGTCGAACGGGACGTGCTGCTCGGCCTCCCACCGGATCAGCTCCCGGGTATCGGCCTCGCTCGCGCGATCCATCTCGATCTTCTTGATGATGACGTCGTGACCGCCGATCGAGGCGACGATCTGTTCGCGCTTGAGCCCTGCACTCCCGGCCACCGTCCGGATCGTCTCCGCGACCAGGACCGGGTCCATGATCTCGCCGTCGACGATCGCGTCCTGGACCAGCGGCGCCGTGACGACGCGCACGACCTCCGGCTCCGGCTTCGAGTGGTCGATGACCACGAGCTTGACGAAGCCGCTCCCGATGTCGAGGCCTGCCGATAGCTTCTTGCGTCCGAAGAATACCATGGTTACGCGCCCGTCACTCCGCTGCTCGTAAGGTCGACCCAGCTCCGGTCCGTGATCCGTTCGGGCCAACCGGTTTCGTCGTTGTTCAGTATCGCCCGCTCGAGCGCGCAACTTGAGTAGTTCACGACGGGCGTGCCGGCGATCTTGTTATCTTCGGGACCATCGATGAAGGTGTCGCCGAGGACCATGATCATCCCGTTGATCCGGGTGTTCCCCGCCCCGGTCTCGAGCGCGCCGCGGACGATGACGATCCCGTTGAACTCGAAGCCGCCCATGACGTTCAGGTCGCCATCCACGAGGAGGATCCCCTGCCCGTACGCATTGGCGTTGATCCGCACATTGCCCCTCGCGTGGATGATCGGGAAGTAGTCCTCGCAGGGGTGATTCATCGGCTGGCCGCTCCCGGTCAGCTGGGGCGCGCCCCAGTTGAGCGGGTCGCTGCGATCACAGAGGCCGTCCGCCGTGAGGCTGGGCGACGGCTTCGGGTTCGATCCGTGCGGGAAGACCTTCGTCGCCCGTGCCGCGAGCTCTTCGTACGTCCAGTCCCCGAAGACCAGGAAGTCGGCGGGCGTCATGTACGGGTCTTCGAAGACCGCGGGATTGCCGGTCACGGCGTCGCCCTTCTTGTACGTCACGTCGCCCTCGCTCTTCGCGATGACCCCCGGGACCGACCCCTTGTTCGTGCTCGGGCACGCACTCTCGTCCCAGCGGTCGCTCACGGCGTCGTGCCCCGAGACGCGGGCGTTCCCCTTGATCTCCGTCGGGTTCAGCGACACGAGGGCGGCGTGATGGTGGAAATCGAACGTCGACGTGCGGACGAGGATCGCGACGCTCCGCTCGGGGCGAGGCTCGTCCGACCGGCGGGGCCGGCCGCCGTAGACGCGACCCGTCGAGCGGATGAAGAAGAGGCCCGTCGGGTCGCCCACATCGCCCTGCATGCGGCGGATCTCGACGAACGCCGTGTCGTCCACCCCGGGCCCCGCGTTCACCGGGAGCTTGTACGTGACGGATGTATGCAGGGGAAGGGCGTTGAGGGTCTCAGTCCGCTGGGTACCGGCCGCGTCATTGGCGCCGTACTCGGCGACGAGGAGCGCCCGCTCCGCGTAGTGGGAGCTCTCCGTGATCCGGTTCTCCTGCGAGGCCGCGAAGAAGCCGCCGGTCACGAGGGCGCCCACGAGGACGAGCGCGATGACCGCCGCGGTCAGTGCGAACCCCTCTCGCTCTCCGTGCATCCGATCCCTGATCGTCCCATTCATCTGATCGTCGTCCTCCGTTGAAGTCGACCCCGGCGCTCGCCCCCGGGTCGCCTCACGACGCGTTGCCGCGCAGGCGGACATCCGTCGCCAGCGTCTCGATGTAATCGCGCTGAGACATACTGCCGCCGATCTCCACGGCTTTGACCTCGATCCGGATCCGCCGGATCCTGGCGCGGTCCTGGGGGCTGTTAGGCGAGAATGGGTTGTCGTTCTCGTCGAAATACTGGAACCGCAGCCCATCGCCATCGGCGACGGGTCCGAGCAGTGCGACCGGTGCGGGGTCACCGGGTGCCAGACGCCCGACGACCGACGCGCCATCGATCTCGTAGAGGCCGTAGATCAGCGTCTCGTATCCCCGGATGGGAGATCCGAGCTCGGCGTTGATCGGCGGCGTGATCAGGAGCCTGGCCGCCGTCGCGCCGTCCCAGTGCGGACAGCTCGGCGTCCCTTGCTCCTTCTTCACCTCGGCTTCGACCCAGCTGTCCGTCGCGCCCGAGTACACCAGCACGGGCTCCGGGTCGGCGTCGGGCGCGAAGGGGTAGCCGACCTGCCAGACGCCGACGTACGGGCTCGTCGACTCGCAGACGAAGCCCAGCTTCCGGAGCGCCCGGATCTCGAGCGACGTCTCCGTGGCCGAGAGGATGTCGCCACCGGTCGCGCTGAGCTCGCGCAGCTCCGTCGCGAGGAGCTCGAGCGACGTGCGGGCGGTCTGGCGGGCCCGGGTGATCGCCATCTCCTGCCGGTAGCCGCGCTGCTGGACGACGAGGAGCTGCGTGACCGCGGCGAGCATCGTGCCCGCGATGACGACCACGACGAGCAGCTCGATCAGCGACATGCCCGGCGTTCGCCTGTCCATGTTCACCTGAGAAGGTTGATGACCGTCGTGTCGATCACCTCCCGCGTCCCGTAGCCCGGTCCGCTCGAGATGATTTCGACGACCTTCACCCGCCCAACCGGCGGTTCAGTGACGTTCCACCAGATTCGAAACTCGCCGACCTGCTCGGCCGAGCTCGGGGCACGGCTCGTGACGAGGTCGTACGGCATCGCACGCAGCCGCTCCGTCACCTCCTGCACCGCCATCGTCCGCTCCGTCCGGTAGCCCGACTGGCGGACCAGCTTGTAGAAGTGCCCCATCGTCCCCGCCATGGCGAGGAGTCCCACGGAGAGGATCAGCGTCGCGATGATGACCTCGACCAACGAAAAGCCGTCCGTTGGCCGTTCTCGCAGCCGTTTCATCGTGCCTCCACCTGACCCAGCGGCCGGACGACCGCCCGGGCCGTGTTCCCGCCACGGACGAAGCCGACTTCGACGTTGTTCGTGTTCTGCGAGCACGCCGGGATCGCGTATCCCCGCGGCGAGTAGCAGATCGTGATGCGCGCGTTGCCGGGCGTCACGACTTCCGCCTGGTACTCGCCCTCGTAGCGGTGCGTCTCGAGACGCGGGCCGCCCTCGCGGCGGACGATCCACGCCTCTCCGCTCACCGGATCGAGTTCGAGAAGGATGTCTCGCCCCGATTCGACCGCGATCGATCTCGCGCGGAACGAGAGGAACACGAACGCGTCCCGCGCGTTGACAGCCCCCTGTCGCGCGACGAAACGACCGCCGCCGGCCACCGCGATGCCCGTAAGGATCGAGCCGACGAGGATCACGACGAGCAGCTCGACGAGGGTGAAGCCGGAACGACGTCGTCGCATGGCGTCTTCGCCTCCACACGTTGTACGATCTGCTCCTCAGTATCGGCCGGACGCGGGAAAAACTGTGTCCGTCCGGCACGCCCGCCGGAGCCGATTGCGGGGTGCGACGATCGCTCCGCCCCGGATACGAATTCCATGCCGACGCCCATCTCATTGCCGGACCGGGTGTTGATCGACACGGCCGTCGGCCGGGAATCGAAAAGAATTCATGACTCGATACATTTTTCTCCGCTCACGGGGCCGGGACCCAGACCCGCTCCGCCGGAGCGAAGGCCCGATCGAAGGCCGGAGCCGCGGTAAAGGCCCTCCAGAGCGGGCAGGCGCCGTACGCGACGGTGCTCCGATCGGCCAGCCGGACCTCTGCTCCGACGGCCACGACTGCGCCGTGGACCCGGGCGTCGTCGGCGAGGAGGACCGATCCGGCGACGTAGACGGCCCCGTAGAAGCGGGCATCGCCGGAGAGGACGAGGTTTCCGGCCACGACGAGGAGCCCCTGGCCCTCTCCACCGGTCAAGTGCAGGTCGCCCCCTGCGTAGATCACGGGGAGGTAGCCCCCGCACGGGCCGGCCGGATCGCCGGGCGAGCCCCAGTTCCCGGGCGCGGCCGTATCGCATTCGCCGCCCCGGGTCGCGGGTGCGGGGCGGAGGCTCCCCGTTTCGTATCGGTCCGCGATACGCGAGAGCGTGCGTCGGTCGAGCGGCCCGAGCCGGTCGAGGTGGTCGGGGCCGGTTCGCAGGACGGCCGGAGGCTCGGTCGTGCCGAGGACCTCGTGGAGCAGGGCCGCCGCCTTGTCCGGGCATTCCCGCGCGGTCCACGGCACGGGCGGCTCGAGCGCGTCCGTGCCCGCGACCGTGGCCGCCGGCTCGATGACCGTCTCGCCGGCCAGCGTGATCGCCGCGGGGAACGCGTGCCATAGCTCGTCTTCGCCGAGCCCCCGGACCAGCGCCGCCGCCGTGGCGCGCGTGCCGCTCGGGAGCTCCGCGTCGGCCCGGACCAGGAAGAGCCGGCCCGCGAGCCGTTCGACCCACGCGACGACCTCGGCGCCGGCGCCGGGGGTCACGGGCGCCGGGGTGGCGCGTGTCCGTCCCCCGACCTCGAGGCTGCGATACCGGCTCGTGCTCCACTCGCCGGTCACGGCCTGGACCGCGGACTCGGCCGCGACTCGCGCATGGAGCGTCTCCTCGACCGCGCGCGCGATCCCGACCTCCTGGAGCCCGAGGACGAAGAGCCCGCTCGAGATCGTGACGAGCGCGAGAAGCACGAGGATCGCCGCGAGGAGAACGACGCCGCGCCGCTCCCCGTGCATCGGCGCCCTCACGGCTCGCCTCCGTCGTCCGTCCGGGCGTTGAGCAGCGGGAACCGATAGCGCGCGGCGAGCCCTGCGCCCCGCCCGCGGCCGGAGGGCGGCGGCCGCGACACGAACGTCGCCTCGACGGCGGCCGGCACGACGTTCGACGGCTCGAGCCCGCCGTCGCCGCGGTCGTGCGCCACGACCCTCAACGTGCTCGCGGCGTCGTCGAAGACCTCCGCGGTCAGGGGCTGCCGTCCGCTCAGCCCACGGCGGTAGCGGAGCGCGCCGTCGCTCAGGTGATAGTCGCCGCTCTCGAAGAGGAGGAGGAGCGTGGCCACGGGCGGGTGCTCCGGGAGCGTCCAGCGCTGTGCCTTCTCGCCCGGGGCCGGCGTGCACGGGTCCACGGGCCCGGTCGCGCCCGGGGCGGGACCTACGGGGTCCGGACCGCCCGGGGCCGGGTTCGCCGGCGCGCTCCCAATGAGTGCGAGCGCGCGGGTCCGCCCCGCGCCGTCGAGGACCAGGACCGAGTCCTTCTCCGGGTCCGGGTCGCGGAGGCCGCGGTACCGGACCCTGAGCACGCCGGTCTCGGTGCCGCACACGATCGCGGCGCCGCGGAAGACGCGGAGCCCCAGGGTGTTCGGCCCGTGCTGCCGCAGGTCCGCGGCCGGGTCCACGTACCGTAGCTCGGCGCCGAGCAGCGCGGCCGCGGTCCGGATGGCTTCGGCCGTCTCGATCCGGTGGCCGTACCACCGTGCCAGGCGCTCGGTCCCGGAGAGCGAGATCGCGAGAGCGCCGAGGACGACGCCGCCGAGGAAGAGCGCGACGAGGAGTTCCGGGAGCGAGTGCCCGGCACGACCGGCCCTCACCTCGAATCCTCCAGCCGGGGCGGAGGCGGCGTGTGAAACGCATGGATGCGCAGATGGCGGTCGGCCGTCCCGTCGCGGTACTCGACCACGAGTTCGACGACGCGGCCCCCGCCGTGCGGACGGATCGCCCACGATCCCCGGTACGACCTGACCCATCGGTCGCCGTCCACGGGCGAGGCCACGAACGCGAGCGAGTCCAGGAGTTCGCCCGCCAGCGCCGCCGCGCGCTCCCTCGCCTCGGCCTCGCGGCGCCCGCGCGCCGCCACGTGCGCGGTCCCGACCGTGCCGAGGACGCCGACGGCGAGGACGGCGAGGGCGACGATGACCTCGATCAGCCCGAAGCCGGGTCGGCGCGAGGCGGGTCGGAAGCGGCTCGGCCCGATCGCGCGGCGCGCGTCCGGTGCGCCGCGGCAGGTCCTCCGCCTCACCATCGCCGTGGCCTCCCCTGGCTCGAGAGGACGAGACCCGCCTCCGCCCGTCCTCGCCGGAGGTGGAAACTCCGGTTCACGAGGCGGCCGATCCCGCGCCCGTCGAAGTGGAGGCGGAGCGGCTCGGCCGGCGACCCGTCGACGACCAGCCGGACGCCGTACTGCCGGCCGAGATCGACGCGCGCCGTGAGTGGCTCGCCCGAGGTTGCCTCGATCCAGAACGCGTCCTGCGATGGGGCCACGACGAGGACCGCGCCGCCCCGCGCCACGGCGAACGCCCGGGTCCGGGCCACGCCCGCCGCGAGCGCATCGCGCGCGCTCCTCACGGCCAGGCGGTCGAGCCCGTGCCGGAGCGAGGGCGCAGCGAGGCCGGTCAGGACGCCGACCACCGTCAGGACGAAGAGGAGCTCGATCAGGGTGAGCCCGGGACGGGCGCGTCGCGTGATCATGGCGACACGCTGGCCGCGCCCGCGGGGCACAGCCATGGCCGTCAGGGACAGCGCAGCGGTGCGCCGCTATTCGAGGTTGTAGTCCCGGATCTTGTAGAGGAGCGCGCGGGCGCTGAGTTCGAGGAGCTCGGCGGCGCGGGTGCGGTTGCCGCGGGTCCGCTCGAGCGCCTTCGCGATGAGCCGCTTCTCGAGCGCGGCGCTGTGCTTCTTGATGGAGAGCTCGTCGGCCGGGAGCTCCGGGTCGTCGAAGACCGGGACCGGCGAGGTGATGTGTGGGGGCAGGTCGTCGACCTTGATCTTCGGCCCGTCGGTCAGGACCATCGCGCGCTCAATGGTGTTCTCCAGCTCACGGACGTTGCCGGGCCACGAATACTCGACCAGGTAGCGGAGCGCGTCCGGCTCGACCCCCTGCACGTCGAGGCCCAGCCGTTCGTTGTTGAGCTGGATGAAGTGCTGCACGAGCGGCGCGATCTCCTCTCGCCGCTGCCGGAGCGGGATGAGGTGGATCGGGACGACGGCGACGCGGTAGTAGAGGTCCCGGCGGAACCGCTTGTTGCGGATCTCCTCTTCCAGATCCTTGTTCGTGGCCGCGATGATGCGGACGTCGACCTCCCGGGCGTGGTTCTCGCCGAGCCGGCGGATCTCGCCCTCCTGGAGCGCGCGGAGGAGCCGGACCTGGAGCGTGGCCGGCATCTCGCCGATCTCGTCGAGGAAGAGCGTGCCCCCGTGCGCGGCTTCGAAGAGCCCCGCGCGGTCCCGCTCGGCGCCGGTGAACGCGCCGCGGGCGTGGCCGAAGAGCTCGGCCTCGAGGAGCGGCTCCGGGATCGCGCCGCAGTTGACGGCGACGAACGGGCCCGCCGCCCGGTCGCTCTCCGAATGGATCAACCGCGCCACGACCTCCTTCCCCGTCCCGCTCTCGCCGGTGATCAGGACCGACGAGGGGTAGCGCGCGACCTTGGTCGCGACATCGAGCGCGTTCCGCATCGCGGACGACTGGACGATGATCTCGCCGAAACGCCGCTCGACCCGGACCTCGGTGCGCAGACGCCGGATCTCCCGCTGCAGCGACTCCCGCTCCTCGGCCTTCTTCAGGAGGAGCACGAGCTGGTCCGCGCTGAAGGGCTTCGAGATGTAGTCGTACGCGCCCTTCTTCATCGCCTCGACCGCGAGGTCGAGGCTGCCGTAGGCCGTCATGACGACGACGAGCGCGCGGCCGCCCTGCGCCCGGTACCGTTGCAGGAACTCGATCCCGTTCAGGCGCGGCATGCGCACATCGCAGAGGATGATATCGGGCGCCAGCTCCTTCGCGCGGGCGAGGCCTTCCTCGCCGTCGCTCGCGGTGTGGACCTCGTAGCCCTCGTCGCCCAGGATCAGGGAAACGGTCTGGCGCAGCCCCGGCTCGTCGTCGATGATCAGTACAGTCATGGTCCTGTCACTCGGTCATCGTCCGGCCGGCCGCCGGGAGCACGATCGTGAAGCGTGCGCCGCCGGCCTCCACGTTCTCGGCGCGCATCGTGCCGCCCATCGCGTCGATCAGCCTGGCCGAGACGGCGAGGCCGAGACCGGTCCCGCGCCCCGGCTCCTTCGAGGTCACGAACGGCTCGAAGATCTCGTTGATCATCCCGGCCGGCACGCCGGGGCCGTTGTCCCGGATCGAGATTTCGACGACCTCGCCGCCCTCCGGAAACGGGTTCGCCCTCGGGATCCGCGGCCGCTGGTGGAACCGCCGGCGGTGCGAGTAGTCCGCGTCGGGCGGATCGTCCCTCCGCCGCTGCGTGACCGGCGCGGTCGGCGGCAGCACCCGCCTCGCCGTCGCCACCTCGATCACCGCGTCTTGCATCCCCTCTAGAGCATCGACCGCATTGAGGAACAAATTGACAAGTACCTGTTCGAGCTGATGAGGATCCGCCTCGACGGCCGGCAGGTCGGCGGCGAGGTCGCTCCGGAGCTGGACGCCCTGGAGCCGGCCCTGCGTCGTGAGCAGTTCGATCGTGCGTTCGACGACGCCGTTGACCGCGACGCCGTGGACGCGGGCCTCGCGAGGGCGGGCGTAGTCCAGGAGCCCGCGTACGATCCGGTCGATCCGGTGCGCCTCGCGCTCCGCGGACGCGAGGAGCGCGCGCTCCTCCGGGCCGACGGTCCGCGAGACGATCGTCAGGTAGCCGAGGATCGCGCTGAGCGGGTTGCCGATCTCGTGCGCGATCCCGGCCGCGAGCCGGCCGACCGACGCCATCTTCTCGACCCGGATCAGCTCGTCCCTCGCCTCCGTCAGTTCACGGTTCGTCTCCTGCAGCGAACGGATGTTCGCGGCGAGCTGCTCACGGTGCGTGATCAGCCGGGCCGCCATCCGGTTCACCGCGTCGGCGACCCGGTTGATCTCATGGCTCTCGGCCGGCGGCAGCCGGAGCGCGTAGTCGCCCGCCGCGATCGCCTCGACGCCTTCGACCAGCCGATCGAGCGCCGAGAGGACCCGCCGCCGGATCAGGTAACGTCCGAAGAGTGCGAAAACCGCGACGTCCGCGGCGAAGAGCACGGCCAGGTACCCGCCCGCGACCGCGGGCGATTCGACAGCCGGCAAGATCAGGATCGTTCCCGCCGCCGCGACGACGAACGCTCCCGCGAAGACCAGCACGAGCGAGGTCGTCAGTTCCCGACGCAGGGAGGGAAGTCGTGGCATACCATCGGATTCACAGAGATTGCACTACCGGAACGAAAGATGGACGACCGCCATCGTTGCAGCAAGGAGACGGGCTTGGAATACGCGTACGGGGCGCCGAAGCGCCCCGTACCGTCCACCTGTTCGAACGACCTTTCTCGGAGGCGAATGCAACGACCGACTGCGTATTACGGGGTTCCGGTCGTACCGTCGTCGCAAACCATCACGCCAGAATCGGTCGTGGACTGACCGCCCGGCGTCTGCGGCTTCGTAGAGACATTGCCATAGTAGACCGCGCAGCCATTGCCACCGAGACCCTCGTGCTCGGCGACCGCATACCAACCGGTTGCGTCGCCGCTAATTTCCGTGATCGAGACCCCGTTCGAGCGCGCGAAACCGAGATTGACGTCGTCGTCTTTGCTCGCGTACGTGTAGTACGTCGAGTGGTAGATCTCCTGCTGCGTCGAGAGGTTCCTGAGGTCCGACTTGACCGCGGAGTAGTACGCCTTCTCGCGCGTCGACGAGAACTTCGGGATCGCGATCGCGGCCAGGATGCCGATGATGACCACGACGATCAGAAGCTCGATCAGCGTGAAGCCCTTCCGATTCTGCATCATGAGATGCTCTCCGTGTTGAGTGGTGTTTGTGCTTCGCGTCCGGACGGCTGCCCGTTGCTATAGCAATCCCGGTTCCACGCACACCGCGACGGTCACAAACGCCGATGTCCACGGAGCTTACACACGCCTCAACCCCACCCCCGACCCTGCGGACCTCGCTTTCGACTGTTGCAGAATGCAAACGCACCCGTATTTTGCCGCGCTCCTTGCGTCGCACTCTCCCACGGGCCCGAGGCGGCTTTCGGCAGATCCCGGGCGCATTCGGGGCCTGAACGATCATGGGCGCGGCACAAGGCCGACTTCGCCGCCCCAGATCGCGGCGATCCCCTCGTCGTAGGGCACGAGGACAGGCGGCTCGTCGGCCGCGGGGAGGTAGAGGACCAACGGGACGCGCTCCGGGTAGCGTCGAATCAGGCGCTCATTCGCCTCCGGCCCCATGTCCCGGACGAACATGGCCCCCCTCGCCGGCAGGCCCGGAAGATCACCCTGCCAGAGGAGCGGGGAGACATCGATGATGCCGTTGCGATCGGCGTGCGCCTCTCGCAAACAATCGTCCGTCCACCGCTCGCCCTCGACGACCCGGATACGGTTCCCGGGCGAGATCTCCACGAATCGGGGGAAATCCCTCGACCGGGGCTCGAGGTCGAGCGTCTGCCGGCCATCGGGGCTCCCCTGGCGATCGCCCACTGCGGCGTAATCGAGCGAGAAGTGGTGCACCGCACACGCTGAATTCTGCCGGAGCGCCGTTTCCACCGAATCCAGCCGCATCCCCGTGGCGGCGAGCCTCGCTGCCACCCTCGCGGTCCAAGCGCCGTGGACGAAGACGAGCGAAGGCTCCTGTACGCGAGGCGCCTCGATCCGGGAGCTCGCCTGCCATCCACCGCCGTAACTCAGCAGGCGCTGGGGCGCGAGCCACGCGGTGGCCAGGACCCCGGGGACCGCGAAGAACGCGGTGACCGCGACCCGTACCGAATACTTTCCGCGCAACGCGCTGCGAGCCCCGGACACGCGGCGGACGATCCCGACCACCGCGACGGCGGCGAGGAGCCCCCACGCGGGTGCGGCCTCGTTCAACATCCGGGGCCCCATGAAGAGCCCGTGGTGCCAGTAGAAGAGGTTGGCGACCACGGGCAGGACCGCCCAGGCCGCGATGATGCCCTCCCCCCTGGACAGGCGGCTCGCGAGGAGCAGGAAGAGGCCCACCACGGCGACCAGGGGGATCGGCGTCTCGAGCAGGTGCAGACTCAGGGCGACGAGATCGGCGGAGGTATAGGCGATCGCCTCGAGCGGCCCGTACCAGTTCCCCCAGGGATCCCGATGAAAACCCAGCCGCGTCGTCTCCCCGTGGGCGATGGTGTATCCGAACGTGAAGGGGCTGCCGAAGAAGTGGTCGTTATAGGCACAGAGCAGGAGGATGAACGGGAGTGCGCCGACGCACGCCAGCCCCACGCGCCTGATCCATCCCCGTACCGCGAACGCGCCTCGCTCTTTCGCGGGCAGCCAGACTCCGAACGCCACGACCGCTCCACAGACGATCGCCGACAGCGGCCGGGTGCCGAAGATCCACGCGAGCGCGAAGCCGGTCGGGACGGCCCACCCTGAATGTCCATCTCTCGCGCGGAGCGCGAAATAGACGGCCGCAGCACCGAAGGCCGCGGCCGTCACGTGGTTCATGTAAGCGCCGGCCAGCCCGATCAGGAACGGGCTGACGGCCACGAGGATGGCTCCCAAACGTGCAACGCCGCGGTCCTCGGGGAGGAGCCGCTCTGCGGCGAGTGCCGTGAAGAAGACCGTTGCAGCGGCGAGCGCGGGCCCCACCGCCCAGACGGCACCCCATCGGAATCCCGCCGCGAGCAGGAGGAGATGCCCCGGAGGGTACTGCGAAACCCACCCGTGCGCGGTGTTGAGCGAGTTCTGGAGGAGCCAGAATTCGCCCTCCGCGAGGACGGGCCCGGCAAGCATGCCTTCGGCGAGGTACCGGGCATGGACGAGCTGGGCCATGGCGTCGATGAGGTTCGGTTTGCCTTCGAGGACCAGGGCCGAGAAGCCCAGCGTCGCCGCACCCGTCAACAGCGCGAGCCCCGCGGCAAAGGCCCCGATCCGCGGCGCCTGGACCAGGGCGCCGATCCTTTCCAATCCGAGGTTCAGGAGCTCGGGGCGCACCAGCCGTGCGAGGAGGATGGCCGGGATGAGCACGAGAAGCGCGCCGGACCAGATGACCCCGGCGGTGATGTCGCTCAGCGCGGCTGTCCCTTCCCCGGCCAGGCCGGTCTCCCGGAGCGGGAGGAGGCGGTAGAAAGGGGCGGTGGCCAACAAGAACAGGATTCCGCCGGCGATGCGGCGGACGAGACGGAGCTGGCGGCTCATCGTTTCTCCGGCAACGGGTGAAGCCACAACGGAAGTCGGGGCACGGGCGAGGGCGGGCGATGAAGGCGTCGATTCAATGCTCTACAGGCAGGCCGTCTCCGTTCCTCGGCCCGCTAGCGGGGCGCCCGCAGCGCCCCTGCGAGCGCGTCCTCCCACCGCGGGATCGGGCCGACGACCGCCTCCGTCGTGGAGCAATCGAGGACCGAGTACGCCGGCCTCGCCGCCGGCCTGGGGAACTCGGCGCTCGTGACGGGCTCCACCTCGGCGGGGACCCCGACCAGCCGGAGCGCCTCGGCCGCGAGCCCGTACCACGTCGTCTCCCCGCGGTTCGCGGCGTGGTAGATCCCGCTCGGGGCACGGCGCTCGAGGAGCCCGGCCAGGATCCAGGCGAGCGTCCCGGCCCAGGTCGGCGAGCCGCGCTGGTCCTCCACGACGCGGAGCCTCTCGCCCCGCCGGGCGCGCTCCAGGATCGTCGTCACGAAGTTCCGGCCCCTCCCGTCGAAGAGCCAGCTCGTGCGGACGACGAGGTGGTCGCCGGCCTCGGCCGCGGCCGCCTCCCCGGCCCGCTTGCTCCGGCCGTAGGCGTTGAGCGGCGAGGTCGGTGCCTCGGGGTGGTAGGGCGTGGCCGCCCGGCCGTCGAAGACGTAGTCCGTGCTCGGGTAGACGAAGCGCGCGCCGACCTCCCGGCACGCGCGGGCCACGTGGCGCGCGGCCTCGGCGTTCACGGCGAAGGCGAGCGCCTCCTCGGCCTCCGCGTCGTCGACGCGGGTGTAGGCGGCGCAGTGGAGGACCGCGGCGGGCCGGTGCTCGTGGAGCGCGCGACGGACCGCCGCCTCATCGGTCACGTCGAGCGCCGCGCGGTCGAGGGCGACGACGTCGTGGCCGCGGCGGGCGAACTCCTCGCGGACCGCGCGCGCGAGCATCCCGCCCGCGCCGGTGACCAGGACCCTCACACCTGGCTCCGGTCCGGCACGCGCAGCGGCCCCGGCCGGTACTTCGGCGCCCGCGGCGGGAGCACGTTCGAGCGGAAGATGTGCCAGAACGCGGCGATGCCGTCCTTCCAGCCGATCTTCTTCCCCTCGGCGTAGGTCCGCCCGCTGTAGCTGATCGGGACCTCGTAGATCCGGGCGCCGGCCTGGGCGAGGCGGGCGGTCAGCTCGGGTTCGATCCCGAAGCGGTTCGAGCGGAGCGGCAGGCTCTTCATCAGGTCGGCCCGGACCATCTTGTAGCACGTCTCCATGTCCGTCAGGTTGATGTTCGTGAACATGTTGGAGACGAGGGTCAGGATGCCGTTCCCGACGCGGTGCCAGAAGTAGAGGACGCGCTGGGGCCCACCGAGGAAGCGGCTGCCGAAGACGGCGTCGGCCCGGCCGTCCAGGATCGGCTCGAGGAGGCGGGGCAGCTCGCGGGGGTCGTATTCCAGGTCCGCGTCCTGGATCACGATGACGTCGCCCGTCGCGTGCTGGATCCCGACCCGGACCGCGGCGCCCTTCCCCTGGTTCCGCTCCTGCCGGACGAGGATGTCGATCGCGCCCTCGGCGTGCAGGCGCTCGAGGATCTCGCCGGTCCCGTCGGTCGACGCGTCATCGACGCAGATGATCTCGATGTCGAGGGGCACCGACCGCACCCTCGCGACCGCGGTCTCGACGGTCGCGAGTTCGTTGTAGACGGGCATCACCACGCTGAGACGGATTGCCGTCGCGTCGATCATCACACCTCACTCATCCCGTACCGGTTCAACTTACGGTACAGTGTCGACGGATCAATCCCGAGGACCTCCGCGGCGCGGGCCTTGTTCCCGCCCTCAGCCTGGAGTACCCAGAGGATGTAGGCGCGTTCGATGACCTCGAGCGTCGGGTTCGCGGGCGGCCGTTCGCTGACGATCGGCTCCGGCCTCGGCTCGACGATGTGTTTCGGGAGCGTGTCGACGTCGAGGACGTCGCCCGTGCAGAGCACGGCGGCCCGTTCCAGCGCGTTCTCGAGTTCGCGCACGTTCCCCGGCCAATCGTAGGCCTGGAGCGCCTCGAGCGCGCTGGCGGCGAGGCGGAGCGGCGGCTCGCGATCGTTCGCCCGGGCGAGCGCGGTCAGGAAGTGGTCCGCAAGGAGCGGGACGTCGTCGCGCCGCTCGCGGAGCGGCGGGATGTGGAGCGAGATGACGTTGAGGCGGTAGTACAGGTCGCTCCGGAAGGTGCCCTTGCGCATCTCGTGCTCGAGGTCGCGGTTCGTCGCGGCGATGATGCGGACGTCGATGGCGACGGGCTCCGTCGCGCCGACGGGCACGACCTCGCGCTCCTGGAGCGCGCGGAGCAGCTTGACCTGGAGCGACGGCGACATCTCGCCGACCTCGTCGAGGAAGAAGGTCCCTCCGCGGGCGGCGACGAGGAGGCCGTCCTTGTCCCGGACCGCGCCGGTGAAGGCGCCCTTGACGTGGCCGAAGAGCTCGGATTCGAGGAGCGATTCGGGCAGCGCGGCGCAGTTCATCGAGACGAAGGGCCCGGCGTCGCGCTCGGAGAGGGCGTGGATGTAGCGGGCCAGGACCTCCTTGCCGGTCCCGCTCTCGCCGGTGATGAGGACGGTCGAGTCGGTCGGCGCGACGGTCTCGGCGAGCTTGACGACCTCGCGGAACCGGCGGTTCTTCCCGATCGGCCGCTCCACGCCCGCGCGGTTGCGGCGGCGGATCTCGCGGCGGAGCTCGCGGTTCTCCGCCTTGAGCGCCCGCGTCTCCGTGGCCCGGCGGCAGAGCGCGACGAGTTCGGCGTTGCTGAACGGCTTCTGCAGATAGTAGAAGGCGCCGTGGTTGACCGCCTGGATCGCGGACTGGAGCGAGGCCTGGGCCGTCATGAGGATGACGGGGACCTCGGGGTCGCGCTCCCGGATCGCGGCGAGGAGCTCGAGCCCGCTCACGCCGGGCATGCGGATGTCGGAGAGGACGACGTCGGGCATGGCCTCGTCGAGCCGTTCGAGCGCCTCGGTCGCGCTCCTCGCCACGGCGACGTCGAAGCCTTCGCCCCGGAGCAGGATCTGAAGCGTATCCAGGATCGAGGTCTCGTCATCGACGACCAGGACCTTCGGCATAGGCGTCAGGCGTTCTGCCCCGCTGCGGCGGGGAGGTAGAGGGTGAACCGCGCGCCGCGCCCCGGGCGCGCGTCGACGAATACGGCGCCGTCGTGCACATCGACGGCGCGGTGCACGAGTGCGAGCCCGAGCCCCGACCCGCCCTCACGGGTCGTGAAGAAGGGGTCGAAGAGCCGGGGCAGATCATCTATGGGGATCCCGGGCCCCGTGTCGGTCACGCGGAGCCGGATCCACGGCGCGGGCCGGAGCCCGGCCGGGACCTCGGAGCGCCGGACCCGCCGGAGCTCGACCCGGACCACGCCCTCGGGGCCGGCGAACTGGGCCCCGTTCAGGACGAGGTTGAAGATCGCGCGGTGGAGCAGGTCCGCATCGCCCTCCATCTCGATCGGCGCGGGCGGCGGCTGGAACTCGATGGTGGCGCCATCCGCGCCGTCCGGGTGCTGCCGGGCGACGCCGATCGCGTCGGCGACGATCGCGACCAGGTCGACCGTCGTCCGCTGCCGCATCTGCACCCAGCTGTATTCGATGAACTCCGAGAGGAGTCGACTCAGCCGGTCGGATTCGTTCAGGACGAGCCGCTCGAGGAGCTCGCGGTCGCCGCCCTCGAGCCGGCCGCCGGCGAGCTGCTCGACGGCGCTCCGGATCGAGGCCAGCGGATTCCTGATCTCGTGCGCGAGCGACGCGGCGAGCGCGGCGACGGCCTGGAGCCGGGCGGTCCGGCGGTTCAGCTCCTCGACCCGGCGCGCGTCGGTCACGTCCTGGATGACGGCGCTGACCCACGGTGCATCGCCTTCCCGGCGCTGGAGCACGGCGGTCCGGACCGCGATCGCCCTCGGCCCGCCGTCGGCCTCGGTGTGCGGCCGCACGAGCGCGGCGTCGTTCGCCGCGGCGTCATCCTCGATGTCGTACAACCGGAACGGCGTCCTCGTCTCCGCGGCGCCCGCGATCTGCGCGCCGAGCCCCGGGACCCGTCGGTCCAGCTCCTCGAGGATGGGGCGCTCGAGGAAGGTCCCGGCGTCGAGGCCGAGGAGCGCCGCGCCCGCCCGGTTCATGTATACGAGTCGCCCTTCACCGTCGACCATGATCACACCCGAGTCGATCGCGTCGAGGATCTCGCTCGTGTCGAGCCGGAGCTGCTCGAGCTCGGACTCGACGGCGCCGAGCGCCGTCCCGGTCCGGCGGAGCCGGTCGCCGAGGTACCCGGTCACGACGGCCATGACGGCGAAGAGCCCGAGCTGGACGAAGACGGTGTCCGGCGGGATCGCGCCGTGGCCCCAGATGATGTCGGCGACGTAGAACATGCTCGCCGCCGCGCCGACCAGGACGACGCCCGGGAACGGGAGCAGGAGCGCGGCCATCGCGATGACCGCGATGTAGAGCGGCGCGAAATCGCTCTCGCTCCCTCCGGTCAGGTGCACGACGGCCGTGACCAGGAGCGCGTCGAAAAGCACCTGTACGTATAGAAAATCGGTACTCGGCTCCCGCCGCTTGAGGTGCGTGTGCCACGCGCTCGGCAGGGTGATCGCGATGGCCAGGAGGAGGGCCAGCGTCGCGAGCAGCGTGATCGACGGCTGCATGCTCGGCCAGACGAGGAGCGCTCCGCCAAAGATTCCCGCTGCGAGTGTGAGCCGACCCAGATAGAGCCACCTGAGCAGCCGGTTCGGATGCACCATCGCCAATCGATCGCGTCGCTCGCGGTCCGGGGAGATCGCCGGCGCGTGCCGGCGGACGGCAGGGTGCAGCAAGGTAGGGGTTGGGGTCGCGGAGTGCAAGGATGAACTTTGCAAAATGCCTCCCCGACCGGCGCGTTCGTTGCATGACGGGTACGGTGAGCTTTGATCGGAGGCGTAGCCGTGCCATTATCAGGTGCCCTGGATGGTGAAGCCGGGGTTATCGATCTGGCGCTCGGCCAGCGGGTCGCGGACGACGATCTGTTCGCCCTCTGGCTGGCCGAGTCGTGTGCGGTGAGAGGGCTCCGGTGCGCGGTCCTGCACGAGGGCATCGTCCAGGACGCGTGGACAGCGGTCGCGAAGGGCGAGCTGCGGATCCACACCCTCCTCGACCTGACGGCGCACTGGTGGAATTACGACGATCCGTACGTCCAGCTCTGCTACGCGGTCAAGGACGCGGGCGGGCGAGTGATCGATGACCCGGACCTGGCGATGATGGCCGATCACAAGGCCGTCTCGCACCACCGGCTGGAGCGGGCGGGGCTGCCGGTCCCGCCCACGATCGTCCTGCGGCACTGGGAGCCGGACCGGGAGCTGACGCCGGCGGAGCGGATGGTCGTGGGCGAACGGGTCGTGATCAAGCCGGCCCGCGGCTGGGGGTGGAAAGGCGTGGTCCTCGACGCGCGCAGCGACCTGACCGGGATCGCGGCGGCCCGGGACTTCGACAGGAACGACGATTTCCTCATCCAACGGCAGGTCCAGTACGCCTGGCTCCGGGACGACGACGGCGAGCTCCGCCCGGCATGGTGGCGGGTCTACTTCCTCTTCGGCGAGATCATCCCGTGCTGGTGGAGCCCGGAGAGCGGCGAGTACCGGCTCGCGAGCCTGAGGGAGCTGTGGCTGCACGAGCTCCTGCCGATCGCGCGGCTGACCGCCGAGATCGCGCGGCTGACGCACATGGACTTCTTCTCGACCGAGATCTGCATGGCCGACGAGCCGGCGCCCAAGGACGCGCGGTACCAGGCCGGCGGGCGCCCGTTCTACGTGATCGACTACGTGAACGACCAGTGCGACCTGCGCTGCCAGAGCCGGAGCGCGTCCGCGCCGCCGGACGACGTGGTCCGACACTTCGCCGACCGGTTCGCGGACATCGCGTGGCGACACCGGCACGGGCTGCCGGTCGACGGGCACCGCTCGCTCTGGCTCCGCCGGAGCCCGGACGGCGACCCGACGGTGTAGCCCGCCGGCGCCGCCTCCGGCGCGTGGCCGAGGGCGGGCGCGAGACGCGCGCCCGCCACCCCCTCATCGCCGGCAGACCGTTCGCCTCAACCCGCCGTCGGATCCTCGACCTTGCCGATGAAGAGGATCGCGCCGGAGTGCCGCTCGCGGATCGCGAAGACGAACGGCCGATCGATCCGCGCGGGGGGCGGCATGGAGGTGAGCGAGACCCCGACGGCCGTCGCGGCGGCCGCCTCGGTCCCCTCCTCGTCCACCTTGACGTAGGTGCTGTGCTCCACGCGCGAGAGGGCGAGCCTGTGCTCGCGGGACAGCCGGCTGAAGTCCGCGGCCATCGAGAAGGCGATCCCCATCCCGAGATCGGTCAGGGCATTCGCGAGATTCGACTTGAATTTCAGCTCGAATTTCGGCATGGACAGGATCGTCGACGTCTCGACGAGTCCGTCGGTCCACTCCTGCCACGTCTCGGGATCGAGCCCTTCGATCAGATCATCGAGGTCGATCCCCACCCGCGGGACGGCGATCGTCATCGAGAAGGCGCCGCCGCCGTAGGGCAGGTCCACGATCATCGCCGTCTTCGTCCACCGGCTCCTGACCTTGCCTTCCCGGTTCATCATGGGCGTCGTGACCTCGGTCCCGTCGGAGCGGCGGAACGGGGCCGGGCGAGTCTCGGCGGGGTCGAAGCGGTCGACCCACGACGCCTTGAAGTAGACGGCGTTGACGAGGAACATGATCTCGTAGGGGTCGATCGAGTCGATGATCGTGGGGATCCGGCCCTTCGTCCGCTCCGCAACCCATGCGTTGATCACGTCCGGCGCGGCGGGGTCCCGGAAATCGAGGCCCTCCACCTCGGCGTCGAAGTACGTGCGCGCGGCGTCGAGGAACGGCGGCTCGGCGGCGAAGTCTTGATGGTGCCAGACCGAGTTGCCGATCCCGATGTCGACGCTCCGGTCGAGATCGACGAGGAGCCGGATCAGATCCCGGTACGCCGCGTTGATCGCCTCGAGCTCGGCCTCGCCGTGCCCCAGCGTCCGGCGCATCGCGTCGAACGTCTCGCCGGCGGCACCGTTCAGCGCCATCCCGAGCGCCATCGAGACGCTGAGCGGAGAGAGGAACACGTTATCGTCGGTCCTGCCGCTGACCGCCCGGAGGAGATCGAAGGCGAAGGCGTTGCCGACCTCGATGAGTTCACGTTCCGTGATGCTGAGGTCACGGGGGAGCCGGTCGATCGGCTCGACGCCGTTGCCGGGCGACGTCGACGACTCGCATGCCGCGACGAGGGCGAAGGCGAGAGTGAGCGGTGCGAGCGCGCGGAACGAACGGATGTGTTGCGACATGAGCCCTCCCGTTGCTCGGGGTACGGCGCGCACCAGTGCGTGACGATGGGGTTCAGGCCAGGGGCGGGCGCGCGTCGGCTACGTAGCGCGCCTCACCCGAGGAACGTCCGGGCCGGCCTCTTCGGCACACCGCGCCGGCCCCCTGGGCAGCGTTCTCGAGACGGCGCACCGGCCTGCTCGAGGCACGGTTCCGGCCGGATCGGGACCGGGCCGGGGCGGTGCGACGTCGCGTCAGAACTTCCGGTCGCCCTGCAGGATCCCGCCGAGCACGGCGCCGCCGAGTCCGGCGACGCCGCGCTTCTCGTCGCGCTGCTGGAACGTCGCCACGGCCATGATCCGGTCGGCGAGGCGGGAGAACGGGAGGCTCTGGAGGTAGACGGGCCCCGGGCCAGTCAGCGTCGCGAGGAAGAGGCCTTCGCCGCCGAAGAGCGCGTTCTTGAAGCCGCCGATGAACTGGATGTCGTACGTGACCGAGGGTGGGAACGCGACGATGCAGCCGGTGTCGACGCGGATCGTCTCGCCGGGGGCGAGGTCGCGGCGGATGACGGTCCCGCCGGCGTGGATGAAGGCGAGTCCGTCGCCCGTGAGCCGTTGCAGGATGAAGCCCTCGCCGCCGAAGAGCCCCGCGCCCAGCTTGCGGGTGAAGGCGACCTCGATCTCGATACCGTTCGCGGCGCAGAGGAACGCGTCCTTCTGGCAGAGGAAGGAGCCGCCGAGCCGGCTCAGGTCGAGGGGGATGATCTTCCCCGGGTACGGCGCGGCGAAGGCGACGTACCCCTTCCCCGCCCCGGTGTGGAGGAACGTCGTGATGAAGAAGCTCTCGCCGGTGATCATCCGCTTGAGGCCCTTGAAGATGCCGCCGCCGGTCGAGGTCTGCAGCTGGATCCCCGGCCCCATGTACATCATGGCGCCGGCCTCGGCGCGGACGCCCTCGCCCGGATCGAGCTCGATCTCGACGAGCTGCATGTCGTCGCCGTGGATGGTGTAATCGATCACGTCGGCCATGGAACTCCTCCTGAAGGGTGAGCGGCCCGGGCCGGCCGGCGCGCGCCGCAGATCGAGGGTCGGATCCAGAACTCCGGGGATGGGTACCACGGCCTGGGGCACCCCGCAAGGGGGGCGCCGGGGGCCGCGAGGCGACGCCGTGGATTTCGCCCTGGCGGCGCGAAGATGCTATCTTCACTCGTGCGTACCGGCGTCGCGAGCGCGCAGCGCCGGTACGGCGCCGGTCCCGCGCCGATCTTCGGGCCTCCAGCCGCCGGCGCAGACCAGAGTCTCACGAAGTCGATAGACGGGGTGAACGACGACGTGGTGGGCAACGAACAACCGGCCGAGCTGAGTCTGAGTCGGCTGGCGCGCCATCTCGGCCGCGCGCTCCTCCTCCGCTGTCCGCACTGCGGCCGCGGCACGCTCTTCAAGACGTGGCTGCGGATGCACACGACCTGCCGGTCGTGCCGGCTCCGATTCGAGCGGACCGAGGAAGGCGGTTTCATCGGCGCCTATCTGTTGAACCTGATCGCCGCGGAGCTGGTGATCGTGCTGGCGGGCACGGTGATCGCCGTCGCGACGTGGCCGGACGTGCCGTGGGATGCGTTGAAGTGGGGGCTCGTCACGCTGATGATCCCCTTCCCGTTCCTGACGTATCCCTATTCGAAAGCGATCTGGCTGGCCGTCGACCTGCACTTCCAGCCGGCGACCCCGATGGATTTCGACGCGGAGCCGGGTCGCGCTTGAGCCCGGTCACCGCACCCCGCCTCACGCTCGGGGCCCTGATCGGTCGGCTGCCGGCCCGGCCGGACACCGGCGCGCTCGTCGCCGGCTTCGTCCCGCCGCCGCGCTTCGCGGGCGAGTCGTTCGACTCGTACCGGCCGGATCCCGCGTTCCCGCCGCAAGCCGCTGCGCGCGACCGTCTGCGGGAGGCGGCGGCGC
>Ga0079224_100000612_pt1 | contig 36060 bp, 11 predicted proteins | sample Stecom2015_FD_80414 | JGI IMG/M metagenome (GOLD analysis project Ga0079224, IMG submission 80414) | Agricultural soil microbial communities from Utah to study Nitrogen management - Steer compost 2015 | ecosystem: Environmental > Terrestrial > Soil > Agricultural land | place: USA: Utah... | reverse complement strand
TGGATCAACTTAACAAAAGACCAAGAAAAACCAGAGACTACAAATCTCCGAGTGAATTATTTACGGGGCAGCGAGTGGATTTACTCGCTGCATGATTAAATTGCACTTATTACTTGAATCCAAGTGATTTCAAAGAATCACTATTTACAATTACACTAGTTGTATTAGCACAGTCAATATTATGAAACAGCACATAATCAATATCGGGCTTATTGCGTAAATTGAATTTTTTTAGTTCAATCAGGTTTAATGAAAACCTAAGTTAACTATAGGTTTTCGCATCATTTTATTAATATTTACAGCATTTTTTATTGTCCTTTCGGCCATTCTTAATATATAAAATCTTGCCAATTACGTTTAAATTTGCTTTAATACTTTTAGATCATTACAGATTTGTAATGAGCGGGGGATAAAAAAGTGTGTGTAAAAATTCAATTAATTCTTAGATTTCTATGCGTTAAATAGACTGCCGATTTTAATAAGGCGGTTTTTTTGTGCCTGCTGTTCAGAAAACAAATTGTAATGACAAATGGTTTTTTTATTTGTTGTTTTACAGTGGGAAATCTTATGCTTCTGGGCACACAAAAATATTTCAGTGGTTGGGCTTTTACAGTTCTTTCCTTATTCACATTATCTGCCGTTGCACAAACAACAGAAGACATTACCGTCACCGTTGTTTCTTCACCGGCTCAGTTTACTCCTGGTAATTCTTCGGGCGCTAATGAATACCGAGTTACTGTGGGTAAAACCGGCACCAATATAGTTTCCAATATTAAGGTCAAAATCGGATTTGATAATGCCACCGGGGTTGATTCTATTGATTGGGCTTGTACTGGTGCGGGTAGCTCGACCTGTTCACAGGTGTCTGGAAGCTCAAGTGATAATGAAATTACCGTTAACTTTAATCTAGTTAATCAGGATACGGTAAGCATTGACTTTGATCAAGTTGACTATGCCCCTGAGTTTTTTTCAGATTTGGTTTTTACGGCGGTATTGACGGATGACGGTGATGATAATAGCAGCACTAATAGCACAGATTCCAACACCGTTTTACGTGAGTCTGTTTCACTAATCAATATTGCAAATTCAGACAGTAAAACCGATTATACTCCCGGTGAAACTTCAACCTATAATGTCTTGATTTCTAACAGTGGTCCAAGCGCTGTACAAGACTTAACCTTTAATGATATTGTCCCTGTTGGTTTCTCGGTAACTAGCTGGAGTTGTACTCCGACTAGCAATTGTTCAAATACCGCCGGTAATAATGTCAATCCCAGCTTGCAACTGGGTGTTGCCGAACAAGCCCACATAACAGTTCATGCTGCCTACGCGCCCTCAGCCACTGCCAATCCAATGGACTATCAGGTGCAAGTAACTCTGGATGATGCGCAATCTACAGCACAAACGGGTTCAGTATTGTCAGATACAGATAGTAATACCAGGGCTCCTATAAGTAATTTGTCTGTTACGGTGAATACCAATCCCGTTTCTTTAACTTATACACCCGGCGATAATCAAAACTTTACAGTGGTTGTTACGAATAACGGTCCAAGTGATGTGACCGGTGTTAGTGTTATTGACAATATGCCGACGGCGATGGAATCAGTAACTTGGACTTGTTCGGCTTCCTCGGGAAGTCTTTGTAATGGAGGAAATGGTCATTTAAATACCACTATTGATTTAAAAAAAGATGGCACTGCAACGTTTACTGTGGCTGTGGATTACTATTCAGGCGCATCAGCAAATCCGTTGCTGTATGAGGTGACGGCTACTAACCCCAGTGGTTACACTCCAACAGCTGCGGTGATCGGAAGTACTTCATTAGCCCGAAAAGCGTATTCGGTGTTTATGGTCAGTTTGGACGACAACAATACGGAATATACACCGGGCACACCTCAAACTTACATGTATAGTCTTAGAAATGACGGACCCAGTGATGCATTAGGAGTAACCATTAATGATAACAATTTGGCTGAATTTGCCACCATTATTTGGGATTGTGCCATCCAAAACTCGGGTAACAGTGTATGCACAGATTTGACAGGTACAGCAGCCATCAATACATCAGTCGATATTGTTGCTGGAGAAACCATTACCTATGATATAGATGTTGATTACTTATCCAATGCCGTGACTAACCCATTAATCTATTCAATCACAGCAGATAATCCCAATAATACGGATACCCCAAGTTCCACCGCGACGGACAGTGATGTGCTGGCTCGAAAAGTTAAATTAAGTATTAGTAAAGAAGGAAAAATAGGTACCTTGGTGCCTAATGAGCCCTTTTCTTACATCATTACAGTGACCAATGATGGCCCCAGTGATTTAGGAGCGGCTTTAGGACTCAATAATCAGCCTGCAGAACAAGGGGTGTTATTGTCTGATTTGATTGATCCGACCTTAATAAACCATCCGACTATGTGTGCAGGAGGTATTACAACACCATGTTGGGAGTGGTGTGCTTCAGATTTAGGTGTTCAAGATAGCGCCATTAGCCCGAGTAATTGTTCGTCAGGCGTTGACGTTTCAACCGATGCCGGCTATCAATTATCAATACCAATTCGTTTAGCAAAAGGCAGTAGTTCTCAGGTCTTAATTCATGCCCGCGTTTCTAATAGCAGTGGTATCGAGTGTGACAATCAAATTGCCGGTGATAATGAAGTATGTAATTCAGCGGATATTACATTAGTAGAAACGGCAACCACCACCAATATTGGTACGGCTCCTCTGGTTGATAGCCACAGTAATGAAATTGTTTATGGTACTGACCTCAAAGTGACCAAAACAGATAACCAGCAATCGGCCACTCCCGGTAGTGAAGTGACCTATGAGATCGAAGTCACTAACGATGGCTTTCTTGATGTTAATGGCATTACTGTTGAAGATATCATGCCGTTATATACAACCCAAACTCCCGCCGGTTTTGTTGCCGGTAGCGTCACTTGGTCATGTCAGGCTAATCAAGCGGGAGCTTGTTGTACTTCTGGAACAACCGCCTGTGGTTTCCCTAATCCGATTACTCTACAACCGTTAGATTATCTGAATGCCAGTATTGATTTAGATGCTCAAACTTCAGTAACCTATACAGTTAAGGCAACTTTAGCCAGTGAAGCCAGTGGCATATTGACCAATACTGCCACAGCCACTTTGCCTAACGGTATCTCAGAAACAGATACCAATAACAATTCCGATACTGACACCACTAATTTAGAAGGTGCGTCAGATATCGTACTGACTAAAGAAGTCATAGCAGCCAGTATTAGTGAGCAGTATACAGATGTTGTTGATTTAGTTTATGAAATTAAAGTCACCAACTTAGGCCCTTCCCGAGATACCCATATCAATGTCGTTGATGATTTTAATATTAGTAGTCAATTTGACATAAGTACGGCCGAATGGTTTTGTTTGGTAAATGGCGTTGGAAGTTGTGCTGAAACCCAAACAGTAAGTGGCCAAGGTATAAACAGCTATGTTGATTTGGCTGTTAATGCAGAAGCCGTATTTACGGTTAAAATAAGCACAAATTCAGGCGCCAAAGGTCAGGTTTATAACCTTGCTACGGCCACTTCAAGTGGTGTCGATAGCGTATCGCTTAACAACCAAGACGATGCCGTTTATTCCCTAAGTGGTGCTGCTGATATTTTAATTGATTTCGATGATTCGCGTACGACGGCAGTCCCCGGTGCGGTTATTAACTATACGATGCAGGTTTCTAATGAAGGCCCGGATGATTTATTTGGTGGTATTGTTGAGAGTGTTTTTCCGGCTGAACTTCAAAATGTAAATTGGACTTGTAGTGCTGTTTCACCAATTCCAGGTGATTTAACTTGGCAGTATAAGTCAGACTTTAATTTACCCGGATCCGATATGGCGGTAAGTTCTGATGGCAGCCATATTTATGTGGTCAGTCCAGATACCGACGGTACTGGGGTCTTAAATGGCTCTATTCATGTATTTAAACGTTTTACTCAAATCGATAACCAATTAGGCCAAATCCAACATATACAAGGCATTGAACAAGGTCAAGCCGGCGTTAATGGTTTAGAGCAACCTATTCAAGTAGCTATGGGTGCATTTGACCAGTTTGTTTATGTGCTGGCGACTACCAATAGCAACTCAACAGCCGGTATTGCAGTATTTGCTCGGGTTAGTGACCCATTGGCATCCAATTTTGGTGAGTTAACGTATCAAGGATTTACCACGGCTGATATGCCGACAAATCCAGTGAAGATGCAACTGAGTCATGATAACAAACACTTGTATATCAGTGGTGATGATGCCATCCATATTTTTACCATTGATCAGAACAATAATTTATCTTTACAAGGAACACAAAATCATACCGATGCCGGCCAAATGATTATCAGTGCGGATGGCTCGGTCTTATATGTGGCTGAAGGCAGCGGAGCTGATGTAACAGGCTATGCACGTGAGGATGATCAACAATCAGCTCAATTTGGTGAGCTACTTATAATCAACACAGTTTCTGAACCAGCGATCAGTGATGTTACTGATATGACCTTAAGTCATGATGGCAAACAACTTTATCTGGTGGCTTCCAGCAGTAATCAATTGGTGGTGCTTAATCGTAATTTAGACACTAATGGAATTACATTTGCTATTAGTTATGATAACGCTGTGCTAGGTTTACAAGGTCTTGAAACCTTGGTAGGTATTGAGTCGGTTACAGCCAGTAAGGACGGACAACATCTGGTAATTAGCAATCATAGTGATTCTTCGTTGTATGTTATGGCCAGAAACTCACAAGGTTTACTTAGTTTTAGACAGCGGGTAAATAATATTACGATTAATGGAGTTGTAAATGTTGCTTTCACGCCAGATGGCAAACACATAATTACGACATCGGATGGTCCGAATGCGACCACAGTTAGTGTTTTTAAACGTCGACAACCGGATCCTTTGTTTGCCTTTATGGAGTCAGAAACACAGGGTATTTTTGATACGGGTGATAATGGCTCGACAGTGGATGGTTTATTGGGGGCCAGTACTTTGGCTCTAAGTTCTGATGGTAAAAACTTGTACGCGGCCGGTCTTGGCAGTGATGCTTTGGTTCAATTTAAACGTGATAAATCTAAAGGTGTGGTGGCAGCGACAGCAGCTGAACATCTGACTTACCAAAAAAGCTATTTTAACAACACAGCTGGTATTCAGGGGCTGGCAGATGTTAACAGTATTGCAATTACTCCAAATGATCAATTTGTTTATGTAGCCAGCTCAGATCAAAGTACCTTAACTGTATTTTCTCGTGATCAGGATGGTGACGGTGTTAATGATGGTGATTTACAGTTTGTTGATAGTTACAGCCATCAAGCTAACCCTACGTGGGGATTGTTAGGTGTGGCCGATATATTAATTGATGCCGCTGGTCAAAATCTCTATGTAGCCGCGCGGTTTCAAGCTTCAGTAAGCCATTATAAAATTGCCACAGACGGCACTTTAAGCTTAATTGACACCCTTGCCAATGGCGACCCTGGTGTTTCTGGTCTTGCCGGTGCTCGTGCTTTGGCGATGTCGCCCGGACAAAATCACATCTATGTGGCAGCAGGTATTGATGATGCTTTGGTGGTGTTAAAACGTAATGTTGGTGATGGTAGTATTCAGTTTATGAGTCGTAATCTGACTGCCGGTGATCAGCCAATGGATGTAAAAGTCAGTAAAGACGGTGGACATGTTTATATAGTATCTTCTAATGACAGTAAAATTTCAGTAATGCGACGGATTGCAAACCCTAGCGATGACTTATTTGGACAAGTCACTTTAATTAAAACGTATACCGATGGTGTGGCTGGCTTTAATCAACTTAGTGGTGTCCGACGGGTTGTATTAAGTCCTGATGATAGACGCTTATATGTGGCAGCTGAATTTGATAATGCGATTACCGTTATTGATCGAGATGATAATCCAAACAGCGCTACGTTTGGACATTTAACGGCTGTTGAGTTCCAAAAAAATGGTGTTAATGATGTCACTGGTCTGGGTCAACCTTATGATCTCATTGCCAGTTCTGATGGACGACATGTTTACAGTGCCGGATTTGCCGATCATGCCATTAGCAGCTTTATTCTTGGTTCCGGTTCATCTTGTGCCGCTCAAGGTAGTGGTAATATTTTGGATTCTGTAGATATCGGAGGTAATGGTAATTTAACCTACCAAATTAATGCCACCATCGATCCGAGCGCCACCGGTCAGTTACTAACAGCAGGTCGTATTATTCCGCCGGATAATTTCACCTTTATTAATGGCGTTGACGCGTGTAATACCGTTGATAACACAGATGTTTGTGATAATGACAGTACGGACTTAATTCCAGAATACGACTTGGCAATTACTAAAAATGACGGGCAATTGTCTTCGATACCGGGTCAAAACAGTCATTACAAAATAGTCGTTACTAATCAAGGCCCGAGTGACGCTATTTCGGATGTAAGTAATACCATTCAAGTGCTTGATGTCTTAAGCAACAGTTTTACCAGTGGTTCAGGGCAGTGGACTTGTGAAGCCATTGGGTCAGGCTCTTTGGGTCAACTTCAGGTTGTTAATAATAAGGTCGATAACAACCCCACTAATGACAGAGGTCTCAGAGGTGTAGCAGCTACCCATTATGCTGAGGATTTGGCCGGATTAGGTCCTTACTTAGTTTCCGTTAGTGTTTTGGATGACCGTTTAAGTGCTTATGCCATAACACCGGCTAATGGTCAATTAGGAGCGGCGGTCACGGTCTCAGCGACGGCGGCTAATCGACTGGATGGCGCTCGTGATGTATTGGTTATTGATGATTATATTTATGTGGTTAGTCAAGTGGCTGATGCGGTGACGGTTTTTAAAGCGATTGATAATAATGGTTTAGTATTGCAGTTATTCGAAACCCACCACTTTAGTACCGGTGTTAACGGTTTAAATCAAGCCGTTGCTGTTCGGGCTTCAGCCGATGGAAAAAATCTATATGTGGCTGCAGCCAACGATCAGTCCGTGGTGGTATTTAGTCGTAATTTAATCACCGGTGGACTTAGTTATATCGAGACTCTGCGACAAGGTGTGGGTGGCAATGATGGTTTAGCAGGGATTAATACATTGGCGGTTTCCGCTGATGGTTATTCTGTTTATACGTCAGGCTTGAACCAGTCTGCTATTGGCATCTATGAACGTAACCTTATAACCGGAGAACTTTCTTTAAATAATGTAATAAATGAGCAAACCAGCGGTGTGTCATTGGTTGGTGTTTCAGCCATAACAGTTAGTTCTGATAATCGCTACGTTTATGCGGTGTTAAAAAACAGCCATAAAATAATTATTTTTAGTCGTGATGTCAGTGACATTAATAACCCTGATTACGGAAATTTAAGTTGGGTTGACACTGTGACACAAGGTGAAAATGGTGTGGTTGGCTTGTTAGGGCCGGCTGCGTTAACTATTTCACCCGATGGTCGTCATGCCTATGTTGCAGCTGAACAATCGAACTCATTACTGTGGTTTGGACGTGATGACGCAACCGGCGCATTGTCATTTGGGGGAATTATTAGTGATGGTGCCGGCCAGACGGATGGTTTAAACGGGGTGTTAGATGTGAGTGTCAGCAATGATGGCAAATATGTCTATGCGGCTGCCAGTCAAGATCATGCCTTAAGTGTTTATGCGCGTCGTGCTGATTCTGCTTGTCCGGCTTCAGGGGTTGGTAGTATTGCCACTGCCGGTGGCACATTTGGGGTTCCTGTCAGTATCGCCGCACAAGGCCAGTTGACTTTTAATTTGATAGCTGAAGTGGCCAGTAATGCCACCAATACGGTTAAAAATAAGGCCGCTGTTTACAGTTGTCCTACTGGTCACACCGGGCTTATTACTGATTGCGTCGGTGCCGAAACTGATTTAAGCGATAACTGGGCAGAAGATGTTAATACGGTGAATACCAGTGCTGACTTATCGATTACAAAAACCGATGGTTTAGCTCAATTTGACGGTTTATTAGGTGCTGTTCGGGTCACTGGTAGTAATAAGCATGTTTATACTGCTGCTCGTGGTGATAATGCCATCGGTGTGTTCAGTCGTAAATTAGATGTTTTGGCAGCTGATTTCGGTGACTTATCGTTTGAACAAAGTGTCGCCAATGGTCAGGCAGGTGTGTCTGGATTATTGGCAGTTTCTGATGTGTTATTGAGCGGTGACGGCCAGACTCTCTACGCCGCTGGCACCGGGGATAATTCGGTAGTAGCCCTAAGACGTAATCTTACCACCGGCTTGTTAACCTTTTTGGAAAAACAAAGTAGTGGTGTATTCGGGGTTGAAGGCTTGGAAGGTGTTAGTGATTTGGCTCTGAGTCCAGATGGTAAACATCTCTATGCAACCGGACCGCTTACCGGTACTTTGAGTGTATTTAGCATTACCGGAGAGACCGGTCCGAACCTGGGTCGCTTAACTTATATCCAAAAACTCCAAAATGCGGTTGCCGGTGTTAACGGACTGGCGGCTGTTAGTGATGTCTTGGTCAGTGCCGACGGTAAGCATGTTTATGCGCTTTCAAATAGCGACAATTCAGTGTCAGTGTTCTTAAGAAACCCTAACAGCAACAGTCAAGGGTATGGTCAATTAAATTATTTAACCACCTATCGACAAGGTGATCCTGGCATCGGTGGTCTGATCGGACCGGTAGAAATGATTATGTCCGATAACAACGGTGGTGATTATCTGTATATATTGGGTGCTGCCGATGCTTCATTGGTGGTGTTTGCACGAGATGCTGCAACCGGTGAACTCAGTTTTGTTGAGTTTAAGCAAAATGGCAGCAGCCAAGTTGAAGGTTTGAGTGGAGCCAATCACCTCACATTTGATGTCAGTCAAGATAGTCTTTTTGTAGCTGGTCGTTTAGAAAATAGTTTGGTTCGTTTTAATCGGGACGGTGTCACCGGAAGCTTACAGTTTGCCCAAGTACTTAAACAAGGTGATGCGCTAGGTCAACCGGGTCAATTTATCGATGGCTTGGATGGTGTTGCCGGATTAATGGTGACCCCGGACGGGCAACAGCTTTTTAGTGTATCCGCAGACAGTCATGCGGTAACAGGTTTTGAAATTGATCTAACAGGTGATCTTAGTTACCAGTATTCATTGGTGGATGGTGAAGGGGGAATCGCGCCAGGCTCGGTCGTTACTTATACCATTATTGCCCGTAATGAAGGTCCCAGCGATGCTAAGAAAGTGGTGGTTAAAGATACTTTTCCCGCTGATTTCTCACAAGTAAGTTATGAATGCTTTCCGGTTAATAATGCCTCATGTCGATCTGGTATTTTCCAAGGAAATGTTGATGAAGTGGTTGATTTACCCGCCGGATCACAGGTGGAAATTATTGCCACCGGCACCTTACGTTCCGATGTTACAGGAACCTTGTCTAATACCGCGACAGTGATGTCTTCTTCGTTGCCTGGCTTTGTCGTTAGTGATCCGAATATAAATAATAATACGGCGACTGATAATAATACATTATTATCACCGGCAGTTGATTTAAAGGTAAGTAAAGACAATGGCTTAGGTGTGGATACGGTGGTTCCTGGTACGCAAATAAGCTATAACATCCTGGTTGAAAATAAAGCCACTGCCAATACCGGCTTACTGCCTTCTGATGCCCGGAACGTGCTGATAACGGATAATGTTCCTGAATCAATCAGTCAAGTTTCGTGGACTTGTGATGCCAGTCCTGAAGTTGGCTTATTACGACCCGGAACCGGTCTTTCACAATTTATAGAATACAGTGATTTAGACAGCTACAAAGATTTGGTGGTCACTGCTAATGGTCTGTATGCTTATGCAGTTGGTACACTTAATAATGAATCAGTGGTTAGTGTCTATCAAAGAGATGATCGTGATGGATCTTTACAACCATTACAATTAATTCGCAGTACTGATGCCGGTATAAATGGTTTAGATGGCGCGGTTAGCATCATTGTGAGTCATGATCAGTTAAGTGTTTATGTGGCTGCTTTAGATGCTGATGCATTGGTACATTTTCGTCGTCAACCTGATGGTCAATTAGCATTTTCCGAGGTGTTAATTGATGGGGTGGCAGGTATCAATGGTTTAGGGGGTGCCAACCAGTTATTGATATCTGCAGATGATCGGTTCATCTATGTGGCAGCTGGCTTTGATGATGCCATTGGTATTTTCAAACGCAACTTAGCCGATGGCAGTTTAACGCAACATGGTCTTTTAACTGGGATTGAAGGCCTGGTCGGCGTAAATGGGCTAAGTCTACATGACAATGGCCAATACCTGTTCGTTATAGCGGCTCTAAATCAATCTTTAGCTGTGTTTGCACGAGATCATGGTACCGGGTTATTAACCGCGGTGGATGTGGTGCAAAATTTTGAGCTTGGCCAAGGCGGTTTAGCAGACCCTCTTTCGGTTGTTTACAACAAGTTGCAGGTGTTGGTGACCAGTGGTAGTGAGGATCGCGTAACTGTATTTGATTTTGATGCGATGGCGCAGACACTAACGTATGCAAATACTCTGAATTTTGCAGCCGGTGCAGCGCCTTCTTCGATTCAATTAGCTCAAGGTGGTGAACAACTTTATGCAGCGGCATCAGGCCTTGGACAGGTTAGTTTGCATCAATGGTTATTAAACCAATACCAAGCGTCCTCAGCTAACTATGGCAGTAGTGATAGTCCAGGTTTGGCTAATACTGAAACCATCAAACTTGCACCCAATGATGACTATCTCTATGCATTGGGCCAACAACTGGTGGTAATGCAAGTCGCTGATGGCTCAAGCTGTACCGCCACCGGTATCGGACAATTGAGTGATGTTGCAAATATTATCGCCGGTGGCTCAGTGAGTTATACATTAACTGGTACAGTTTTGGATACTGCCACTGGCCGACTCATTAATTCTGTAACTGCGGTACCCGCTGGTGATACGCTGGAATTAAATGCCGCTGACAACATTGCCACTGATGATGATCTTTTAGAGCCCCAAAGTGATTTAAGGCTAACTAAAGAGGACGGTTTATCAGAAGTCGTTGCCGGTACTGGTATCAGTTACACCCTAGGTGCATTTAGTACCGGACCGAGTGCGGTGAGTCCGTTATTGATAGATGCTGTACCAATTTTCCCGGGTTCTACTGCAGGCATGGAAAGTGGCTCCTTAGCTTGGGGGTGCGCAACACCTGATCCGATAGAACTTAATGTTGAATACACAGCGACTGACTTCTCGGTATTATCGGCAGCCTCTGCTATGGTTATGAATGCGGTGGGTAATCGTGTTTATGTGGCCGGTGGCGATCCACAGCGGATTGCGGTATTTGCCAAAGACCCCGCCGGACAGTTACAGCTGCTTAATGAAATCACCGAAGGTGAGGTGTTTGAAGAGCTCACCCTGACCGGCTTGAGTGAAGTCAGTGATTTGGTATTGTCCAATAATGAGGATTATCTATATGTCTCTGCAGCCGCCAGTGACAGCTTGTTTGTGCTGTCTTTATTAGATGGAGATGAATTTGAATTAATTCAAACAGTGACCTCGAGCTCGGCCAATGTTATTGGGCTGTCTTCACCGCATCGATTAGTCTTAAGTCCGGATAATTCTGGTTTGTATGTGGCCGCTAATGGTTCTCATGCAATTACAGTCTTTAGTCGTAATCAAACTACGGGTATGTTGACTTTTGTTGAGCGTGTTAAAGATGGCTTCGGTACTATTGTGCCGGAAAGTAATGTCATCATTGGTATTCAGGATTTGGCAATAACACCTGATGGTCGCTACCTCTATACTGCGGCCGATTTTTCCAACAGCATCGCTATTTTTTCTCGTAATCTTAACAATCAGGTATTAAGTTTTGAGACAGTGATTCGTACTGGAGATAGCAGTGGTCAAGAAACCGTGCCGGATATGAATGGTATGCGGCAATTGTTATTGAGTCCTAATGCTGATTATTTGTATGCGTTAGCTCCTGATGCACAGCGGTTACTGGTGTTTAGTCAGGATAGTGATACCGGTGAATTGCTATACAGTAATGGTTTACATGTCTCTGATCAAAACTCAGGATCACTGCAATTTCCAGTTGGCATGAGCTTAACGCCGGATAGTGGCTACTTAATTTTGGCCGACGAAACCGGTGCGGCCATAAATCAATATAAACGTAATGCAGCTAATGGTTCGTTGGGTTTGATTGATGTTTATACCAACTTAATTGATCCCGGGGTGGCCATGACCGCGCCGACACAAGTCATTAATGACGGCATCAATGTTTTGGCCTTGAGTCCGACTAATAACGCCTTAACCGCTCTTAGGTTAGTGGCAGAAGCCGAATGCTTAACGCATGCCGGTACGGATGATTTGGTACAGATTGATTTATATATGAAGCCCGGCTCATCGGCACAAACAGTTATCCAAGCCCGTGTGCATCCATCAGCTCGTGGTGAAATTATAAATGAGGCTGAATTAGTGATGCCAGTAGGGTCCATAGAACTGGATCCAGCATCCAATATAGCCGAAGACCGAACACAAATCATTATTGAAACGGATGTGGCTGTTCTCAAAACTGGTCCTGTTGAAATTATTGCCGGTGAAATTATTGATTATGAAATAATCTTAAGTAATAGCGGCCCTTCTGATGCTTTAGGTGTGCAACTTAAAGATGTATTAAGCAATCAATTAAGTCAAGTCAATTGGACATGTACAGCCACCGGCCGCTCTGTTTGTACCAATGCTTCGGGCAATGGCGATATCGATGAAGCGGTTAATGTTACTATCGATGGTGAAGTAAGCTTTCATGTTACAGCTCGGGTAAATCCGTATTTTACCGGTCAGCTTGAAAACACTGCCGAAGCGATTGTATTTGAAGAAGGTTTTAATACCGACACAGAACTTAATAACAACTCGGCAACGATAACTACGGCAGTCACCCAGCAATTAGATATTTCTGTGCAAAAAAGTTTACTAACTCAGCCTGTGGTGGCGGGAACTGATGTAATGTTTGAAATTGTGGTAACTAATAGCGGACCCAGCGGTACATCTAATGCCGTGATAAAAGACAGTTTAGCTAGCTATCTCAGACAAGCCGCATGGAGTTGCCAGTCCCAGAATGGAGCTGTCTGCCAACTAAACGGTCAAGGTTCAATTAATGATATAGTCGATTTGCCACCGTTGGGACAACTGACCTACAGCGTGACTGCACAACTTAATCAGGCCGCACAAGGACTGTTAGAAAACACCGCATTAGTTACGATTGCAGCGCCGGTTATTGATTTAGATGACAGTAACAATTCGAGTTATGTTTCTGATGACATCACTCAAGTGGCTGATATGGAGGTATTGCTTTCGGATAATATTGATCCCTATGATCCAGATTCAAATTACCGATTGATTTATCAAATTCAAGTAATAAATCACGGCCCATCAATGGCCAGAAATATAAGCAATATCAGCGTCATACCTGATTTACAAAATGACATTTTGATTGTTAGTCCCGAATCGAGTTGTGAGCTGAATATAAATGAGCTGTCCTGTACTACAGCAGAATTAGCTGCCGGCGGCCTGATTGTAACTGATGCCAGTATGGTCGTGCTGGAGAATGCGCCGGGTCAAGTGCAAATGAGCAGTGATGTTGTGTCAATCTATCCAGATCCTAATCAGTTTAATAACGAAGCCATTGAAACCACAGACTTATTAGCAGGAATTGATGTTCGAATTCATAAAACTGATCACTTAGAAATGGTGGAGCCAGGAGTTTGGGTTGAATACACCATCACCGTCGATAATGTTGGTTCAGTCGATGCCGGAGATGTCATCGTAGATGAGCAAATGCCGGCTGGGTTAATAAATGGCAGCTGGCAATGTCAGGCTTCTAATGGGGCTAGTTGCTTAAATGTGGATGAGTTTAACATCACCGGTGGCGGCAATATACCGGCTGCTGGTGTTCTTGTGTTCACTTTAAAAGCACAAGTCGATCCGGCTTTAGCCTACAGTACGGAAACCGAAATAACCAATAGCGTTTCAGTTCAATTAGTGCAAGGCACCGAGACTTCACTGTTAAACAACAGTGACAGTGACACCGATGCCTTGGTTCTGTATATCTTTAAAAACGGTTTTGAGTCGATAACACCATGAAAAAACAATTTGTTCTAACCCTTATTTTAATGCTGCTATCAGCCTATGCGGGTTGGTATCTGTCCGATATGAACTGGTCACACAACCGGCCACAATTGAATGATGATATTTTGGCTGTAGTTAATGATGAAACCATAAGTCGTTCAGAATTTATTGAGCAAATGCAGCTTAGAGGTGGCCAATACGCCGGTCAATATCATACTGTTGAACAGAGAAAAGTTTTGCTAGATTTCCTGGTGAATCAGCAGTTGATGCTGGCAGCAGCCAAGACTCTTGGAGTGGACCAAGAAGCTGTTGTGCAAAAAATCTATCGACAAGCGGTGGTTGATAAATATTTAGACCAAGCACTCAATCAAAAGTTGGCAGAAATCAAAGTATCGTCGAAAGAAATTGAAGCCTATTTCGAGGCCAATCGTAGCAGTTACAACAGACCCGCCAGACGTCGGGCAGCCATTATTTTTAAAAAACTACCGAGTGACATAAGTGAGGATGATAAAGCTGGAGTGATAGCCAGTATGCACGCCATTAAACAGCAGGCCTTAGAGTCGGAAGAACACATTACCCATTTTGGCCAATTGGCTTTAGAGCATTCGGATGACCCCAATTCAAAATATCAGGGTGGAGTTATTGGTTGGTTGATTAAAAGTCCTCAGCGTGCCTATAAGTGGCCACAAGAAGTCGTAACAACATTATTTGAGCTGTCGGAAAATGGTGATGTTTCAGAAGTCATTGAAGCCGATAAAGGTTTATATCTGGTGCGCTTAGTGAACGCTGAGAATGTAGCAGCAACCGAATTATCTCAAATGGCTTCAGGTATCCGGAAAAAAATACTGAATGATAAACAAAAAGCAGCGCGGCAGGATTTTGTTAGTGAATTACAAGCCGATGCTGAAATTATTATTAACTCAGATTTATTAGCAACTATAAAGCCCATTAATCCTGAACCTAAAATAAATCAAAAACAACCACCGGCCATGCCTAACGAAGCAGGAGTCCAATGATGAAAAAATCCGAAACTATAAAAACCGAATTACCTTTAACTTCGAAAAGAATTAATGGGATCTCAAGTCAATTGACAGGTTGGTTGTTATTGGTCCTATGCAGCTTAATATCAGTCAAAGCCTTTGCTGGCATTGCCACCATTAATCAAACCATCGAACTCAAGCCAGGTTGGAATGCAGTCTATGTGGAGATCGATCCCGTTGTCAACGATGTAGAAACTATATTTTCCGGGATACCAGTGGCCAGTGTATGGCGCTGGATACCCGGCAAATTGGGACAAGACTTTATTAACGATCCAGCTGAAGGTCTGATGAATCTGGAGGGGTGGTTTGGTTATTTCCCGGAGCCAAAACCGGAAGCATTTTTGTCCAACCTTTATACCTTGTCCGCTAATACAGCTTATCTGATTAAGTTAGAAGGCAACGCAACCAAAAGCATTACCTTAACCGGTAAGCCGGTGTTTAAGAAAAAATCCTGGCGAACCAATGGTTATACATTAACGGGGTTTCCTTTGGTATCGGGTAGTGAACCCAGTTTTGGTGATTTTTTTGCAAATTCCGATGCGCATAGGGGGCAGCCGATTTATAAACTAACTTCTCAGGGTATCTGGCAAGCTGTCCAAAATCCTTATTTAGAATCCATGAAATCCGGTGAAGCATATTGGTTTTATACCGAAGGCACATCTAATTATCAAGGCATGATTCATATGACACTAAAGCAAGGTGAATCTATGGAGTATCGGGAGGCTTTCACAGAAATGAATTTGGTTTTAAGCAATCTCAGTGATGTCACTAATTTTATTAGTCTAAATCGAATTGGTGGGAACACGATGCCCATGAAATTTAAGAATGTGGATGTGGAAACTGATGAGAAGGCATGGCCAAATTTGCCAGTAACCAAAGTCTATGAATTACAACCGGGTGAAGATTTAATTATCACCCTAGCAGTTGATCGGTTGTCATTTGTTGAACAGCGTATGGAGCAAGTTTTTTCTGTTACCAATGAGCAGGGCGCAAAATTATTGGTTCATGCCGGTGGCAGCACAATGCAGCCGTTGGTTTTACCGTCAGGAAATAGTCAAAACAGCTTGTTAAAAAGTGCCAGTAATCAAAACTCCAATGCCGGTTTATGGATTGGTACTGCTCGAGTCAGAGCTGTTAGTGAGGCCCAAACCGGTGGCGTGAATCCGTTACCGGTAGGTAAACCATTTTCTATACGGATTATGATGCATGTGGATTCTACCGGTCAGGTTAAGTTATTAAAAAACGTGGTACAAATGTGGCAGGAGGGCAGCTACCGAGTCAGTAGTAAGGATCCTGGCTTATTTGAAGTAGATAAACCGGGACGTTATGTTCTACTGACTCGAGATGAATTGATACCTAATTTTACCGGTATAACACGCCGCAGTGGTCAATCGGCAGGGTTGCGTTACAGTACGGTGGCTTATGATTTTAATGGTGTAGATATCGACATGAATGGGGCTTTTGAGATAAACAATCAGGTCAATGTTAGTTTATTAATTGATCCTGAAATGCCAACCAATCCATTTCGCCATAAATATCATCCGGATCACGATAATTTAGATGCTCAATATTTAAATTATAAGCAGGAAGCTTTTCAGATTACTCGGGAAATGGAATTTATTTTTACAGCCCATAACCCACAACACCCAGAGGTTGCAGATCCGCCGGCCTGGGGGGTTAATTTAATGGGAGGGACATTTCGAGAAACCCTTATTGGGTTGCATCGAAATGCAATTTTTGTATCCGGAGATTTTCGTTTGACTCGGGTTTCTTCTACTGCACTATTAAACCAATAAGGTGATAACAATGTATTGCAAACAATCAACTTTGATAAACACACTTTACAGTTTTGGGCTCTGCATGTTGTTACTATCTTCCGCTGCGGATGCCGCATGGCCAAACGGTGGTGGTGGTGCCGGTTTTGATAATGCCGTCGCTATAGAGACCTCTGCCTCTGGAAATACCTATGTTTTAGGTCAATTTGAAGGCACTGCACAATTTGGTGCTTACGAACTCAATAGTTCTGGGTTACAAGATATCTATTTAATTAAACTTAAACCCAATGGTGACATTGCTTGGGCAATACGAGCCGGTGGTTCATCTCAAGATACCCCTAAAGCATTGGCACTTGATGAAGCAGATAATATTTATATTGTAGGATCTTATTTTGGTACAGCTGTATTTGGCGGTGATACCTTGCCCGCTATCAATGCAACGACCACTGTACAAAATGGTTTTGTCTCTAAAATTAACGCTGAAGGCGTTTTTAAATGGACCAAACAAGTGGGTACTTCTGGACATGAATTGGTTGTTACTCATGTTGATACCAAAGCCGGAGATAATACCGAAATTCCACCGGTTGAAGGATCCGTCTATATCGGTGGTTATTATAAGGATTATGCTACCTTTGGTAATGCCAATGGCTCACCTTTAAGTTATTCGACTATATCTGATTTACATTCTGATTTGTTTTTAGCGAGACTTGAACAAGATGGTGACTGGCAGTGGGTCAGAAACCGAGGTGCTAATTCATCTAATGCTGAAAAATTAACCAATATGACAGTGGATAATAATGGTCGTATTTATGCATTTGCAGAAACTAATTTTAGCTCACTTGATTATTCTGAAGACTTCAATAGTACCTCTTATAATCAAATCCCATCCGGTTGGAGCAGTAACCTTGTAGGTAGTTGTGTCCACGGCGTTTGGCCACACAATATTTATGGTAATACCAGTCCTAAATTAGAATTTGCGGGTCATACCATTAGATCGCAAACACCCGCACTTAATACCAGTAATTCAGAATATATTAAAGTCTCTTTGCATTTATGGGAGGGACGTGATGTTTTTTCTGAGAACACTGATCCGGGTGAAGATTTTGAGATTTATTATATTAACTCAAGTAACCAAGAGGTGTTATTAGAAAAATTTTACGGTGGCGGTCATCGAACTAATGCCGCTTTATCCTATGTGCTACCGGCATCAGCTGCCCACAGTAATTTTCGAATGGTATTTCGGCAGACTAATGGCTCAGGTGGTTGTTATGATTACTGGCATATAGATGATTTGAAAATTATCGCAAGTCGCCGTGAGAATATTGCATTTCAAGTGTCTTCAACGTTAACTTCACCAGTAGTTAGTAACGCCACTAATTTCCCTCTATATGTTGATGTTAATGATATGGTGTTTAATAACGCCACAAATCGCCTCATTTTATCTGCCACCAATAGAATGAGTGGGCTAAGTTATTGTCAATCTCAAGTTCCTTTAGGTGCATTTGTAGCCAGTTTGAATATGCCGTTATCACCGGATTTTTCTTGTGAGTGGGTTAAACATGCGAATAATGATACTGACTCTGTGGCGGGCGGTGTCACCTTGGACAATTCAGGAAAAATTTATCAAATTGGTACCTTTACAGGGGACATGACTTTTAACCAAGTCGATAACCAATGCTTAGGAAACAATATTAGCAATGAAACTATTCAAAGTCATGGCCAAAGTAGTGATGTTTTTATGGTTTCATATCATCCGGGAGATGCTGAAATTTCCGGTGGCGCTACTTGTTGGGTTACCGGCGGTAACTTTTATGATGGAACGGATTCATACCCGGCTATTATTGGTGAAGCAGAAGATGAGACCGGTGTTGACATAAGCTCAAATGGCTTATCTTCTTTATATATTACTGGTAACTTTCGCTCTAGTATCATTTTTGGCGAAGAAGTCCGCTTCAGTGGCCAAGGCAAAACTGACGTTTATGTTTCAAATTGGGGCTTAGACGGTCGGCCATTTCAAACTGAATCTTGGCCGGTAGGTAAGGCCTTGACACCCCCCAATAATGCCTATTTAGGAAAAGCCACCTTGCTGCCTGATTTTTATCGTGATGGCGAGCAGATAATGGCGATAGAGCAAAAATTATTTCATTGGGATGGTCCAATACCACCTCTATACCCTAAGGGTCGCCTTATTCCATTGCAGCCTTTTGCTGAAATAGAGATTCATTGGCGGGTTAGTGAGGTGGCTCAGAATACAGATCGAGTTATCACCACCGGTGTTGCCAATTGGCCTGCCGTAGCATGTGATAACACCATTTCCGAAGGTTGTTACCAAATACATGTATCGTCAGCGCCGGTCGAAGTGGAACCGGCATCGGGCAATTCAATTTTATTAGAAATGGCCTATGCTGGTGGCAATGCAGTCATTGACAATCGGGTGTTTAATAACAACACCTCGGGGTTTTCAAGTTTAACTTATATAAATGGTCCGGCGCCGGATCCGACCATCTATACAGAAAGTGTGGAGGTGATTAGGACTTTGCCGTTTGCCAGTGTGCCTGAATTTCTAGATAATCAGGCGGCAATTATTGGAACCAAAGTGACTGATGCCTATCACAATGAAATTGGTCGAACGGGTTATGTGGTTAATGCCTTGTCTTTTTATGATGGTGTAGGCTCCAGTGCAGCCTATAATCGAGCTTCCCGAACCGGTGATATTATTCCGGTAAACAGGATTTCTTCTTCTCGTCCGCAAGACGTTGGCCGTGAATTAACCGTAGCTTGGTATCGCAGCAATAATCGTGGTGTCTATTGGCCTGATAAAGCGGTACGTTATAATCCTCAATGGCCTTTTGATCCAGATAAAATCATTATAGCCAGTGAGCAGGGTGGTGAGGTATTAGGGCAAGCGCCGTTAGACCCCTTGCTGTATCCTTCGGTACGTTTATATATCCAGGATAACCCGGCATTACCGGGCTTTAACCCAAATGATGAACATGCTTTATTTGCACCATCTAACACCGGCAGTGGTCATGAAGCCATATTCGCCTTACGATCTGATTTTGGCGAAAAATTAAATGGAGATGATGGTGCTGCTTCAGACCCCTATGTGTTGGTTAAGTATTACGATGAAACCAATCAAGGTTGGCGTTTTCGAGTTTATGAAGTGTTGGCCACTGGTGCGGGTTTTAATCGCTTTAACTTTACCGGTACCGCAGCCACAACGGTGGCACCACCGTATCCAGTAAAATTGTTACCTGGTTGCAGTGAGAGTATGGCAGTAGGTCAAGCTGCCGGTGAGCAACCACCGCCACCCTTCTTTCAAGATTATAAAAATCAAATGTGGGCAAAATCTGCCGGAAGTGGCTCCTTACTCTATTATTATTCTTTGCAGCCGGGATATTTTTATGATTTAGACAATAATGATGTTCAGGATGATATCAATAATGACGGTCAGCCTGATTTAGATACCACCTGTGTGCCATGGTTGGCACGTTTGCCTGTGTCTGAAGGAGGTACCACGAATCCAACTGATCCAATTGCAGTCAGTTATGATATTACCTGGCCTGCGGATGTGCCACAATTGGTCATTGGTGAGACTTTATTAACACCTAAGCGTGGTCTACCGGACATTAAGAATCAAGCCGCCGCTGAAGTGGTTTATGATGATTTATATAGCAACTTAAGTAATCCACTACCTTCGCAAACCTTGGCTCAAATGATTGATCCTTTATCACCCAGATGGGTAAGTTTGGCGGTTTTGCCCGGAACCATTGCCAGTGAGTTACAAACCAATGGCACTAAAGCGATTATAGGTTCCGCTGATGGCACGATTAAACTACCCGCATCAATCAAAAAACGCATTTCGTTTGATCCGTTAAGTCAACGTTTAACTCTAACAGGGTTGTTCAATGAAACCGGTGCCGGTGAACCTTTACTAGTACCTAATGTACTGTCAAAAAATGATCGGGTATTTTTGAAAAAACTTAATGGAGGAGATGGCACAGAATCATCGGGATTTTTAGGTAATTGTAATACTGCCGGAAGTTGTGATTGGGATGAAGCCGTAGAAGCACTGTTTAGGTATTCTCGTAATCCCAACGGGATTGAGAAAATTTGTACGAGTTCTTCTGTTCTTGATGGCAAGCGGGTGTGTCAAGCCAGTCGACCGGTGACCGCCGATGATGTTCTGATTGGCTTTCAGGATAGTAATAATGATTATGTACTTGAACCATATCAAGCACTGGGTATTGCGGCCGGTTTAACCGCAGGTAGTGCCCAAGGCAGTGGTTTTATGACCCTTGCTTTTAATAATGACCCAGCGTTAAATCCGTTGCCGGTGAGTTTAAATATTATTCGGGTTGACTGCTTACAGTCACCGGCTCCACCGGTGCTACCGGAAGATGCGGATATATATGCTTCTTATCAAGGTCAGTTGCAAGTAATTGCGCCGGAAAACATTTTTGATGAACAAATTGTGCTCAGGCACAGTGGTGATTTTGGCGGTAATCCCGATGCCCTTGAATTTGAATGGTTTTTCCATCCGGATGATGATGGTACGCCACCTAAACCGCTACCAGATCCGGCTAACGGCCAACTTAACGGCTGGATAAAATATCCGGTTGCTCAGCCATTGGGTGCCAATGAAATAACCATCGCTGGCGCTAATATTCAAACCTTATCAGATAACTGGTATGTGGCTCGATATCGTGGTTTGCCGGCATGTAAAAACACCACGGAATGGAGCTTGTGGGCGGGACAACCCGGTGGTACACCCTTGGATGAACGTGCACAGCTGGCTGAAGGTTGGGTGAAGCGGGTACTTAATCGATTAAACCCTTTTGAAGCACGGGTACAGGACTTTGCTAAATCTGCGACCAATAATTATGCCAGCATGTTGATTCAACTGGGTGAACGTTATGAAGGCGATATCGCCATGAATAATGATCCCGATAATTTAAATAGTTTTGGTTTAATTGAGGCTTACACCACGGTTATGAGACGGGCAATGGCGTTAAGTGTCGATGCCACACCGCCAGTTAATTACCCACCGGCTAATAAAGCCATTTTATTGGTGGCTTCGCGTTTAGTAGATTTTTATACCTTGTTAGGTAATGAAGCTTACGCTGACGCCCAGGATCCAATGATTGGCATTTCCAGTGACAATGGTTCTATGACCATTGCCAGTACTCTGTTTAACTTTAAGAATCAGCTCGATTCGTTGTTAAGTGAAGAATTGGTGCTATTACGAGGTCGTGACGATAGCCAAGCTCCGGTGTCTGCCAATCCAGTTTATAACCGTTTGTTTTGGAATTTCACCACCGGTGACGGTGAGGTGGCCTATGCCTTGAGTTATAATATTTCGGATATCAATGATACCGGTGTGATAGATGAGTTTGATGCGCGCATCCAGTTCCCACAAGGTCATGGTGATGCTTGGGGGCATTACTTAACGGCCACTGATATTTATTACGATTTATTGCGCCATCCTTTTTATACATGGGAAGCCAATACCGAAGCCATTACCATTGCCGGTGTACCGAATATGGTCGACTTTTTAGATGAGCGTCAGTTTGTGGAAACCGCATCGGCCAAAGCACGAACCGGTGCCGAAGTGGTGCAATTAACCTATCGTAATGCTTATGTGGAAGACCCTGCAGGTCAGTATCAAGGTTATGTAGACAGTGATACAGATAGGGCATGGGGGGTTAGTGGTTGGTCTCGACGTGCCGGTACCGGTGCCTATTTCGATTGGGTCACAGCCAATGCCATTATACCGGCAAAAGATAACGATCCCGAACATCAAGGTATTCAAAAAATTGAACGGGGTAATATTCTTGGGCTTAATGAGATTGTTTTGAATTTTGCCAATATCCAAGCTCAAGTAGATAAAGCCGATCGCGGCTTAAACCCATTGGGTTTAGCCTCAGGCGTGGTGCCATTTGATATTGACCCGGAAGCAGTGGCTAACGGAGTAACCCATTTTGAACAAGTCTATGACCGTGCTGTTGAAGCCATGGATAATTTAGTTGATGTTTGGGATTTCGCCAATCAAATTACCAATCTAATGCGTAATAATCAGGACGAAGTTGAAGACATTGCTCGCGATTCAAGGGCCAGCGAAAACGACTATAGTAACCAGTTAATTGAAATATTTGGTATGCCGTACGCCGATGATATCGGCCCCGGTGGAACTTATCCTGCCGGTTATAACGGCCCCGATATGTATCATTATATGTATATTGATGCGCCGGCATTAGCGGGTACTGATTTTGATTTCAGTTGTACCGAAGTTGGCTCAAATGGCAATTGTGTCGGTTATGATCCTGATAATAATAGCGTTGGTGTGGTCAAAGAGTTCACCGGTAGTTTTAGTCCGGTAGCCGGAGGCATCAATTTCTTTAATATGGGCCCGGCGCCAGTAAATTCACCTAAGCCACCTTCCCCAGAATGTTCTGACAACCCCTTAGGTAAAGGCTGCGCTTTGGGTGAGGCTAATCTTGATGATTCGTTAGAAGTGACATACCGAACGGTGGAGTCTGCTGATTTAGGTTTTGCTTTTGCTAAGCCTCCTGAGTGGACCGCACCAAGAAAAGCAGTAGGTCGAATTCAAGAGATTCAACAAGAAATGGTGATGGCCAGGATTGCGGTCCGTCAGGCTATGATTGATTATGATATTTTACGCCAGGACATCCAAGATAGTATTGATGGTTTAGAAGCCACTTTTAATATTACTGAAAGTTCGATTGATATTAAGAATCAAGCTGCCGCTGAAATTAAAGGCCTAAAAGCGACATCGTTTACGCTACAAAAAATAGCCGCTGTGGGTCATATGGCCTCTGATATTATTGATACTTCTTTTGAAAATACGGCTGAATGTATTCCGCGAAATATGATTGCAGGGTTAGCCGCCGGTGGTGATGTTGCTTCCGGTGCTGTATGTTCTATTAATTTTGGTGGTGATGCCACAGCCTTTGCTATAGACAAAGTGGCAGATGGTTTAGAACAAGTGGCGAGTCTTACTGATTATGCAGCTGAATTAGTGGGTGAGGCCGCAGAAACAGAAGTTATGCTAAATGACACTGCCTTAGATCTATTTAATGTATCCGGTGAAATTTCTGCTTTACTGCGCAGAGAACCGGCGTTACGGGCAGAAATATTTGCTCGATCTGAAGCGGCCAGACAATTGGTAGGCCAATACAATACGGCATTAGCCAATGGCTTAGAGGTTTTTGAGCAAATGGTTTCATTCCGACGCAATGGTGCGGCTGAGATTCAAGAATACCGTTATGAAGATATGGCATTTAGAATTTTCCGTAACGATGCCTTGCAAAAATACCGCGCAGCCTTTGAACAAGCCGCTAAATATGTATTTTTAGCTGCTAAGACCTATGATTACGATACCAATCTACTGGGTTCGGATTCGCAATCCGGACAAGGATTCTTAACTGACATTATTAAGCAACGATCCATCGGACAGATTGTAAAACGTGAACCTTTGGTTGGCTCTAAAGGTCTGGCCGATCCGATGGCACGCATGAAGCTGAATTACAATGTGCTTAAAGGTCAGATGGGTTTTAATAATCCACAAGTTGAAACCAATCGGTTCTCACTGCGTTATGAACTATTTAGAATCCCTGATGGAGATGCAGGTGATGAAACATGGCGATCGGTACTGGCTGATAATCGCGTGGCCAACTTATGGGATGTGCCTGAGTTTCGTCGTTATGCCCGTCCGTTTGCGCCTGAAAGCGCCGGCCCACAACCGGGGATTGTGCTTACCTTTAATAGCTCCGTTTTGTTTGGTTTGAACTTCTTTGGGAATGAATTGGGTCCCGGAGACAGTGCTTACGATTCCAGTCAGTTCGCCACTCGCATTAAAGGTGTTGGAACTTGGTTTGAGGACTATGCAGGTTTATCCTTGGCCAATACCCCAAGAATGTATTTGTTCCCGGTAGGTGCTGATATTTTAAGATCGCCAGCGGCTGATAATTTTAGTATTCGTGAATGGCAGGTTGTGGATCAGAAAATACCGGTACCATTACCTTTGGGTTCCAGTGATTTAGATCAATTTGATTGGTTACCTATTATTGATAATCAGGTCGGTGACGCCACTGAAATACGTCGATATTCACAGTATTTAGCGCACCATTACAGTGAACCTTTTGATTCTTCGGAAGTGGTTTCCAGTTCACGGTTGATTGGCCGTTCTGTGTGGAACCGTAAATGGATGATGATTATACCCGGAGCCAGTTTCCTAAATAACCCTGATGACGGACTGCAAACATTTATTAACGGCAACCTTATTCAAGGTGGCGGTGGCGAACGGGATGGTAACGGCGTCAGTGATATCCATTTGTTCTTTACTACCTACTCATACTCAGGAAATTAATTATGAAAAAGCAATTAATATTAATCTTGATACTGTGCTTAGCAATCATTGGTATCGATAAAAGTGAGGCTAAGCTGTCGCAGCCTGATTATGTGTTTTATGGAACAGCTACCTGGTTTGGTGGCTCATTACCGGCAGAGACTGAAATTTCATTGTATTTAGAAAATCAGTTATTAACAGTGACTAAATATTCCATGGGTACAGTGGATGCCCTAAATGGTCTGTATGCTTTACGGGTGCCGATGGATAGCAACGATCCGCGTTCGTTCGGTAAAGCCCGTCCGGGTGACCCAGCTAGTATTTACATTAACGGTAATAAAGTTGCTGAGGTATTGGTGGGCGAATATGGGCTTGCTCAACGTTTGGATATTGATCCGATGAATTTAGCCGGTGACCAATCTGTGATTAATATCATGGCAGGTCAAGTTAAAGAAGGCGATTCTGGACAAACCAATCTTAACTTGACATTGAATTTATCATTGGCATCTGATGTGGTGGTCTCAGTGGACTGGACAACGTTAGAAGATAATACAGCTGTGGCTGCAACCGGTGATGAGGCTTGTAATCTTGATGTGGATTTTATTCACAGTAATGGTACGGCAGAATTTGCAATCGGTAACACCAGTACCTTTGTTTCGATTCCGGTTTGTGGTGATACGCAAATAGAAGCGAGTGAAACTTTTGAAGTGGTGTTATCCAATGCTCAAAACGGGATTGTGCAATACGATCGTGCCACCGCAACCATCCTGGATGACGATGGTCAGCCACAATTAAGAGGTTATGATCAAGTTGTTTTTGAACCGGATAGTGGTGTTTTAAGTCATGATTTTAACGTCAAATTATCACGAAGTTATGAGCAAGATGTGTCGGTTAATTACACCACTCAGGCAGATACAGCCACAGCCGGATTAGATTTTATCGCAACTTCAGGGGTCTTAACTATTCCGGCCGGCATTCAAGATGCGGTTATTTCAGTGGATATTCTCGCTGATAGCGAAACTGAGGGCATTGAAGTGTTTAGATTGGTATTGAGTAATCCGGTTAATGCCACCTTAGTAAATAACCCTATGACGGCATTTATTATGGACGCCAATAAAGATGAACAAACGAAGCCTGATCAGGGTAGAGCTGTTGATAATACCCAAATACCGGCATTGACCAGTCCCACTGATGTGGTTTTTGCTCCCGAAGGTACGGATGCCTATGTCGGCACATTGTACCAAGGAGGTCATATAGTCCATCTGGGTTTTAATAACGGCCGTTTGCCGTTAAAGCACGTTATTAATAATCAGCTGGTTGGCTTTGAAACGGTCTTACTTAAAAAAATTCGTGATTTGAAAATGGCCGCAAATGGCGAGACGCTGTATGTCGCCGCCAGCGGTGATCACGCCATTAATGTTTTCAGTCGTGATCTGAATACTGGCCAATTAAGTTTGTTACAAGTCATTGAAAACGGCAGTCCAGTAGAAATGGGTTTGGCTGAAGTGTATGCCATGGCAATCAGTCCAGATGGTAATAATTTGTATGCAGCAGGTAGCTTATCTGACAGTGTGGCAGTCTTTGCCATCGATGGAGTGGACGGCAGTTTGACTTATATTGAGCATGAAACTAACTTAGTGGATGACAGCAGCGATGCTGGGCCACCGGTTACATTCATGGATCGCCCCATAGATATTAAAGTTTCACCGGATGGTTTATCAGTTTATGTGGCGGCTGATTATTCATCGTCACTAGCCGTTTTTAATCGTGATTTAACAGCAGGTACTTTAAGTTTTAAAGAGAGCTTTAAATCCGGTGTCAATGGTGTTCGCAATTTGGGTGGTGCGGCTGCCTTATGGGCGACCAGTGATAATCAATATGTCTATATCTTAGGAAGAGCTGAGAATACGGTCGCACGCTTTGCAGTCAGCGCATCAGGGCAATTAACCTATGCCGGTGCCAGCACCCAAGCTGAAGCTGATTTCATCGGCTTAGAGTCACCGACAGCCATTATGGGTAATGTGGATGATAGTCGCTTATATGCCCTTGGCTTTGATGATTCCAGTATGGTTTCATTCACCCGTAATGCAGCCGAAGGCGCTTTGGACTTTGCTGATATAGAACAAGACAATGTTAAAGGTGTTGAGCTATTGGCCGGTCCAGTAGGTATGGATTTAAGTACCGATAATAAATGGATTTTAGTGGCAGCTGCGATAGATAATGCCATTGTGGTATTTAGAACACACTTAAACGACTTAATCTTTGATGATGGGTTTGAGCAACAGCATTAGTTTAAGTTGAGAGCTTAAGCAAAGAGAAAAGCCGATTGTTTTAACTCCAGACAGTCGGCTTTTTTTGTCCATTATTAAGGCTTTTGTTGGCGTAACGTGTAAAATGTTTGTTTTGTCGTCAACCAATCGAAATGAAAGACCCAAAACCACTAGATTTAACTACTTTACGAGAACAAATAGATCAAATTGACACACGCATTCAGTCTCTAATAGCAGATCGTGCCGAAATTGCCAATCAAGTCGCTGCCAGTAAGCGCAATGATAAAAACGCCATATACTACCGACCGGAACGTGAATCACAGGTTTTAAGGGCGGTTAAAGCGCGCAACCAAGGGCCTTTGTCTGATGAGGTCTTAGTACGTTTGTTTCGCGAAATTATGTCAGCTTGTTTAGCTCAGCAAAAACCATTAAATATTGCTTTCTTAGGTCCCGAAGGAACCTTTTCTGAAATGGCCACCTACCGTTATTTTGGTCACTCTGTACAGGCTATGCCGGAGTCCAGTATTGATCAAGTATTTGCAGAGGTGGAAGCCGGTGTGGCCGATTTCGGGGTGGTGCCGGTGGAAAACTCCAGTGAAGGCGCTGTTAATAATACCTTGGATATGTTCTTGTCTTCACCTTTGAAAATCTGTGGCGAAATTGATTTACCAATACATCATTATTTAATGAGCAAACACAGAACTCTCGATGAAATTAAGGTTGTTTATTCCCATCGCCAATCTCTAGGTCAGTGTCGTGCTTGGTTGAGAGCAAATGCGCCTGATATTGAAACTGTGGCCGTTTCCAGTAATGCAGAAGCCGCCCGACGTGCGGCAAACACTGAACAGGCGGCAGCAATCGCCGGCCAAACGACAGCCGCTATATATGGCTTACACATTTTACATAGCGACATTGAAGATCAGGTGGACAATACCACCCGATTTTTAATAATAGGTAAACGATTGTTGGCGAAAAGTGGCGACGACAAGACCTCTATTATGATTTCTGCTAAAGATGAGCCTGGGCTCCTTTTTCATATGTTAAAACCGATGAATGAGCAGGGAGTTACCATGACTCGGATTGAATCTAGACCTTCTAAACAAGGTCGATGGGATTACGTTTTTTTTATTGATATGTCAGGGCATATTGATGATGAGCCTTTGGCTCGCGCATTACAAGAAATGCAGCGGTTTACCAAGCATGTTAAGATCCTGGGTTCCTACCCAAAGTCGGTTTAGTCAGTTGTCTCAGTGTGCATAAAAATTGCCTTTACGGTATAATGGCGCACGCTCATTTGAGCAAATAAGTTATAACTTTCATATTTTGTGCCCTCAGTACATCATTTGTGTTGTTCTGAGCGCACAGAACCCAACAGCTGTCTTGGTTGGTAAACCTAAGGCTTACTGCTGGGGGACACTTTTAAGCACCCGCTAACGGTGCACTTCACAATCAACCAATATGAGATCGTCACTCGGCGATATCGTAATGAGGACAGACTATGACAATTTTTGAAACCATTGAAAAGACAGAACACGAGCAAGTTGTTTTTTGTCACAACAAGGATGTTGGGTTAAAAGCCATTATAGCTATTCATAACACGGTACTTGGCCCGGCCTTAGGCGGCTTACGTATGTGGCCTTATAAAACTGAGCAAGAGGCGGTAAAAGACGTACTGCGTTTATCGCGAGGTATGACTTATAAAGCCTCTGTTTCCGGTTTGAATTTAGGCGGTGGTAAAGCCATTATTATTGGCGACCCAAAAACCGACAAATCAGAAGGCTTGTTTCGTGCGTTTGGTCGTTTCATTAACTCATTAGGCGGACGTTACATTACCGCAGAAGATGTGGGTATCGATGTCAATGATATGGAATATGTCTTTCAGGAAACCAAAAATGTAGTGGGCGTTCACCAAGTGCATGGTGGCAGTGGTGATCCGTCACCATTTACCGCTTATGGCACCTATCAAGGCATTAAAGCCAGCCTCGAAAAACGCTTTGGCAATCAAAATGTAGGTGATTACAGCTATGCAGTGCAAGGCGTTGGCCATGTGGGCATGGAGTTAGTCAAACTACTGCATAAAGATGGTGCCAAAGTTTTTGTTACCGATATTGATAAGGAAGCGGTTCAGTATTGTGTCGATGAATTAGGCTGCGAAGCGGTTGGCTTGAATGATATTTATGATGTTGATGCCAATGTGTATTCGCCCTGTGCGTTAGGCGGAACAGTTAATGATGACACCATTGACCGTCTTAAATTTAATATTGTTTGTGGAAGTGCCAATAATCAATTGGAAGAAAATCACCACGGTGATGCATTAGAGTTTAAGGGTATAGTTTATGCCCCTGATTATGCAGTTAATGCCGGTGGTTTAATGAATGTTTCTATTGAGCTGGAAGGTTATAACCGAGAACGTGCGTTACGAATGACCCGTAATATTTATTATAATATTAAACGTATTTTTGACATTGCTGAACGTGATGGGATTCCTTCTTGGAAAGCCGCTGATCGCATGGCTGAGGAGCGTATTGAAAAAATGGGGCGGGTTAAATTGCCTTTTATGAGCCAAAGTCATGTGCAATTCTCAGGTCGTACTAAAAACGGAAATAACTAATGGATTTAGATGTTGCGGTTAATGAAGAGTTAGAGCTGCTGCGGGATACGGTCCGTAAGTTTACCCAAGAAGAAATCAGTCCGCGAGCGGAACAGATTGATCGTGATAATCTGTTCCCTGCTGATTTATGGAAAAAAATGGGTGATTTAGGACTGCTGGGTGTCACCATTCCGGGTGAATACGGTGGTTCAGAGTTGGGCTATTTGGCCCATTTAATCGTTATGGAAGAGATTTCCATGGGCTCGGCATCTGTCGGCTTATCATACGGTGCGCATTCGAATCTCTGTGTTAACAACCTATTTAAACATGCCAATGAAGCACAGCGGCAAAAGTATTTGCCCAAACTGTGTTCCGGGGAGTTTGTTGGCGCCTTAGCCATGAGCGAACCGGGAGCCGGCTCAGATGTGGTTGGTTCCATGAGCTGTACTGCAGTCAAAGACGGTGAATATTGGGTTGCTAATGGTAATAAAATGTGGATTACCAATGGCCCGGAAGCCAATGTGCTCATTGTTTATATGCGAACTGCTGATAAGCAAGCAGGCTCCAAGTGTATGACGGCTTTTTTAGTGGAAAAAGGCATGCCCGGGTTTTCGACTGCGCAAAAGCTTGATAAATTAGGTATGCGCGGCTCCAATACCTGTGAGTTGGTATTTGCGGACTGTCGTATCCATGAATCGCAAGTACTGGGTGAAGTTAACAACGGTGTCGCCATCTTAATGTCCGGTTTAAATACCGAGAGGCTGGTGCTGTCAGGTGGGCCCATCGGTATTATGCGAGCAGCTTTAGATACGGCTATACCCTACGTTAGTGAACGTAAACAATTTAATAGGGACTTGGGGTCATTTGGTTTAATGCAGGCTAAAATTGGGCAAATGTATAGCCAATATCAAGCGGCTAAATATTTTGCATATGGCATTGCTCGTGATTATGACCAAGGTATTGAGTCACGCTTAGATCCGGCGGCATGTTTGTATTTTGCTTCAACCCGTGCTGTTGATGTGGCATTAGAGGCCATTCAAGCGCTGGGTGGTAATGGTTATATTAATGAATACCCGACCGGCCGTTTGTTACGTGATGCTAAATTGTATGACATTGGTGCTGGTACCAACGAAATTCGTCTCATGCTCATCGGTCGTGAATTGTACCGTCGAGCTAAATCTAATTAAGTAATTAAGAGGACATCCATGACAGAAATTAATCCACAAGATGTTTATATTGTCGCCGCTAAACGTACGGCGATTGGTTCATTTCAAGGGGTATTTGGTAACACACCATCCCCGCAACTGGGCGCTGCGGTCATTAAAGCCCTTATCTCTGAATGTGCTTTAGATGGCAATGATGTGGATGAAGCGTTAATTGGCTGTGTATTACCGGCAGGTGTTGGTCAAGCGCCTGCACGGCAGGCTGTTTTATACGGGGAATTACCACAAAGTGTGCGTTGTACGACCATTAATAAAGTATGTGGATCAGGTATGAAAACGGTGATGATGGGGCATGATGCCATTAAAGCCGGTTCAGCCCAAGTGGTGTTAGCCGGTGGTATTGAATCCATGACAATGGCACCTTACTTATTACCCAAGGCCCGTGGTGGTTACCGTATGGGGCATGCACAAATGCTGGACCATATGTTTTTTGATGGTTTGCAGAATCCGTATGATGGTAATATGATGGGTAATTTTGCGGAAAGCTGTGCCGATAAATACAATTACAGTCGTGAAGCTCAGGATGAATTTTCAAGTACATCAGTGAAACGCGCTGTTGCAGCGATTGAAAGTGGCGCTTTTAAAAATGAAATTGTGCCGGTGGAAGTAAAGCAGCGACGCGAAACCATAACAGTTGATACGGATGAAGAACCGGGTGGCATTAATTTAAGTAAAATCAGTCAATTAAGACCGGCTTTTAAACCGGATGGTGGTTCAGTCACGGCCGCTAATTCCTCTAAAATATCTGATGGCGCTTCCATGACCTTATTGGCATCGGGCTCATATGTACAAAAACATCAGTTAATGCCCCTGGCTCGTATCGTCGGACACAGTCAATTTGCTCAAGCACCGGAGTGGTTTACAACGGCCCCGGTTGGTGCCATTAAGGAACTGATAGATAAGATCAACTGGAAGGTGGAAGACGTTGATTTATTTGAAATTAATGAAGCCTTTGCTGTGGTGACAATGGCCGCTATGGAGGAGCTTGATATTCCTCATGAGAAAGTCAATGTCAATGGCGGCGCAACCGCCTTAGGCCATCCGATTGGTGCTTCCGGCAACCGAATTCTGGTCACTTTAATACATGCCTTGGTCAATAGAGGCCTTAAAAGAGGCATTGCTTCTCTTTGCATTGGTGGCGGTGAAGCCACGGCCATTGCGGTTGAGATATTGTAATGAAAGTCATTGAGACAAAAATTGATGCCTTAGGAGCTGCGTTCGCTGAGAATCAAGATTTCATGATGGGATTGGTGGCTGATTTGAAAAATCAATTAGCAAGCACTGCTTTAGGAGGCTCGCAAAAGTCACGCGAAAAACATCAAAATCGAGGTAAGTTACTGGTACGAGATCGTATCAATTTACTGCTTGATCACGGTAGTCCTTTTTTAGAAATCGCGGCGTTGGCAGCACATGATATGTATAATAATGCAGCTCCAGCTGCTGGTATAGTGGCTGGAATTGGTCAAGTGCACGGCCAGCAAGTGATGATTGTTGCCAATGATGCCACCGTAAAAGGCGGCACTTACTTTCCAATGACGGTAAAGAAGCATTTACGGGCTCAGGAAATTGCCTTAGAGAATCATTTACCTTGTGTTTATTTAGTGGATTCAGGAGGGGCTTTTTTACCGCTTCAGGATGAAGTGTTTCCAGATAAAGAACATTTCGGTCGAATTTTTTATAACCAAGCTCAGTTATCAGCAAAAAATATTCCGCAAATTGCGGTGGTTATGGGTTCTTGCACTGCCGGTGGCGCTTATGTGCCGGCGATGTGTGACGAAGCCATTATTGTTAAAGAGCAAGGTACCATTTTCTTAGGCGGTCCACCTTTGGTGAAAGCCGCTACCGGGGAAGAAGTCGACGCAGAATCTTTGGGTGGTGCGGAAGTGCATTCAAGTCTTTCAGGTGTTACCGACCATTTCGCCGAAAATGATCAACATGCCTTGCAAATTGCGCGTAATATTTTAAACTTTTTAAATCGACCTCGACTTGATTGGTTAACCCAAAAAACGCCTAAAAACCCATTGTATCCGGCGCATGAGTTATACGGTATCATTCCGCAAAGTACCCGTACACCTTATCAGGTTCATGAAATTATTGCGCGCATTGTAGATGGCTCTGAGTTTCAAGAGTTCAAAGCCAAATACGGCACTACTTTAGTTTGTGGTTTTGCCCATATTAATGGCTACCCTGTTGGAATTGTGGCTAATAATGGAATTTTGTTTTCTGAATCGGCGCTCAAAGGTGCTCACTTTGTTGAATTGTGTAATCAACGTAAAATCCCGTTGCTGTTTTTACAAAACATCAGTGGTTTTATGGTGGGCAAAAAATATGAAAATGAAGGCATTGCTAAAGCCGGTGCGAAAATGGTTACGGCTGTGGCTTGTGCCGCTGTACCCAAATACACTGTGGTTATCGGTGGTTCATTCGGTGCCGGGAATTATGCCATGAACGGTCGCGCTTATCAGGGTCGGTTTTTATGGATGTGGCCGAATGCCCGTATTTCTGTTATGGGGGGCGAACAAGCAGCCTCCGTGTTGGCTACAGTTAAACAGGATGGTTATGATAAATTAGGCAAAAACTGGCCAACTGATGAAAAGCTCGCTTTTCATCAAAACATTAAACAACAATATGAAGATCAAGGCCATCCCTATTATGCCACTGCGCGGTTATGGGATGATGGTGTAATTGATCCGATAGACACCAGACGGGTATTGGCGCTGGCTTTGGAAACCGGTTTAAATGCACCGGTGGCAGATACCCGGTATGGTGTTTTTCGAATGTAACAGCTGCAGTAAATAGCATTAAAATTTAATAGGAGTTTCCATGAAATCATTTAAAACCCTAACGTTAGCCGTTAACAAGCAAGGTGTGGCGACCATCACCATGAATCGTCCGGAGATTCATAATGCCTTTAATGCGGAAATGATTATTGAGTTAACTCAATGTTATAAACAACTGAATGCCGATAAATCTATTCGCATTATTTTATTGCAAGCTGCCGGTAAATCATTTTCAGCTGGTGCCGATATTAACTGGATGAAAGGCATGGTCAATGCCACTGAAGCCGAGAATAAAAAAGATTCCGAACAATTGGCTCTATTGCTGCGAAGTATAAACTTTAACAGTAAAACCACGATTGCTAAAGTTCACGGCCTGGCTTTAGGTGGGGGAGTCGGGTTGGCATGTTGTTGTGATATTGTTATGGCGGACAAAAATGCAAAATTTGGTTTAACTGAAGCACGTTTAGGTTTGGTTGCTGCGGTTATTTCACCCTATGTCATTGATGCCATTGGTATGCGTAAAGCGCGGCGATATTTACAAACCGCAGAGGTGTTTGATGCCATAAAAGCCCAGCAGTTAGGTATTGTCTCTGAGTGTGTTGAGTCCGAGCAACAGCTAGACATTCAAACTGAAGCCATCATTGATAGTTTGATGACGACCGGCCCGAACGCCAAAGAAATCAGTAAAAAATTGGTGATGTCAGTGGTTGGTAGAACGGTTGCGCAACAAAAGAAAATAGATGAATACACGACCCAAGTGATTGCCGCGGTTCGGGTTTCAGAAGAGGGCCAAAAAGGGTTGAAAGCTTTTTTAGAAAAAAAATCGCCTAATTGGTGATTTTTATTTAAAATTTGATTTATCAGATAGTTACAATCATTATTTAACCTGAATCAGATTAAATATAGAGAGAGTAAGATGCCGAATTACGGCACATTTCATAATTTTTGGTCGATTAAATCCCATTAAAAGGCCTATCTAAGTTTACCGTGTTAAAAAGATTGCAAACTGTGTCACAGTTTGTAGAATAGTGTTAAGTTATTCGCAGTAAATATTTCCTATATGATTCTGTGGATATCAATTTGCAATCTTATAGTTGAGAATGAACATGGCTAAGTTAATGGTTATTCTGATGTTGTTGCTAACCGGCACAGCATTGGCACAAAGTGATGACACTGATCAACAACCTCAAGAAGAAACACGGCGGCCCAGTTGGTCTTCAGGATTACCTGAAAGAGAAATAGTTGAGCCTGTTGAAGCACCTAAATTAAAGGTGGATATGGACACAAGTATGGACATGGATATGTCTGAATTCGGTTTAGAGCGTCCAAAAATTGAATTTAATTTGCCGGATGAAAGCTTACCTCAGGAGCAGCCAGTAGCGGAAAGTCAATCTGAATCAGTGATTGAACCATCCGCTGAGGTGATTGAAGAACCGGTTGTTGAAATTGTACCGGAAGTAATTCCTGAGCCAGAGCCTGCACCTACAGTTGTGGTACCTCCACCGGTTTATAAATGGGTAGTGACAGAACGAGCTCCCGTGGATTTTCCGGCGGTTGCTGCACGCCGTCAACTAAGTGGCTGGGTAGATATTGAGGTGACATTAAACCCACAAGGTGATGTGGTGGCTTCTGAAGCGGTTGATTATTCTGCTGATGGTCGGGTTTTTATTGATGCAGCTGAAAGCAGCGTTAATCAATGGCGTTTTCAGCCTCCACAAGAGCAAGGTGTTAATGATTTGGTTAGTAATGTCTATCGAATTGAGTTTACGCCTCCGCCACCAGCATCTACAGAGGTCGATGAACCGGTTGTTGTTGAACCTGAGGAAACACCGGTAATAGGGGCTACAGACAGCACCTATATGTGGACAATCATCGAACAGCAGCCACTAGATTACCCAATGGCTGCTGCCCGCAAGCGTT
>Ga0079224_100000611_pt1 | contig 36119 bp, 33 predicted proteins | sample Stecom2015_FD_80414 | JGI IMG/M metagenome (GOLD analysis project Ga0079224, IMG submission 80414) | Agricultural soil microbial communities from Utah to study Nitrogen management - Steer compost 2015 | ecosystem: Environmental > Terrestrial > Soil > Agricultural land | place: USA: Utah... | reverse complement strand
CTTTCCGCCGACCAGCGGGAAAATTCTCATCGATGGCGAGGAGGTTCACTTCACGAAGCCGGTGGAGGCGCGCCGCAAGGGGATCGAGATCGTCTATCAGGATCTCGCGCTCTGCGACAATCTCACGGCCGCCGCCAACGTGTTCCTCGGGCGCGAGATCAAGCGCAGGGTCGGGCCGATCCGCTATCTGGATCACAAGGCCATGTACGAGCGCGCCGCGGCGATATTTGCCGAGCTCAAGTCGGAAACCCGCCCGCGTGATCTGGTCATGCGCATGTCGGGCGGCCAGCGCCAGGCCGTCGCCATCGCCCGCACGCGCCTCAGCGACCCCAAGCTGGTGCTGATGGACGAGCCGACCGCCGCCATCAGCGTGCGTCAGGTGGCCGAGGTGCTCGATCTCATCCGCCGGCTCAAGGAGACGGGCCACGCGGTCGTGCTGATCTCGCACCGCATGCCCGATGTCTTCGCCGTTTGCGAAAGGGTGGCGGTGCTGCGGCGCGGCCGCAAGGTCGCCGACAAGAAGATCGCCGATTCATCGCCTGAAGAGGTGACCGCGCTGATTACCGGGGCGCTGCAAGAGGCGTGAGAGGGGGAGCGGAATGAGCGAAAGCGCGGAACGCCGGTCAGTGGCCGACATCGCCGATGTGACGGGCCTGCAGACGGAGAAAGGCTTCCGGCGCATCATCAACACCCAGCCCTTCTGGGTGCTGGTGGCGCTGGTCCTGATCTGCATCCTCATGGGATCGATCAGCGACACGTTCCTCAGCGAGCGGAACCTCTTCACCACCACGCGCAACTTCGCCTTCATGGCCATCGTGGCGCTCGGCATGACCACCGTCATCGTCACCGGCGGCATAGACCTTTCGGTCGGCTCCATCATGGGGCTCTCCGGCATCATGGCGGGCATCACGCTTGCTGCGGGCTATCCTGTGTGGGCCGGGCTTGCCGCCTGCCTGCTTTCGGCGATGGCGGCCGGTGCGGTGAACGGCTTCCTGATTGCCTATCTGCGCATGTCGCCCTTCGTCGTCACACTGGGAATGCTGGCGATCGCCCGGTCGCTGGCGCTCGTGATCTCCAACAACCGCATGTTCTACGAGTTCGGCCCCGATCAGGCTCTGTTCATCGCCATCGGCGGCGGCAGCACGTTCGGCGTGGCCAATCCCTTCTGGGTGCTGATCATCCTTACGCTCGTTTTCGCCTGGCTCTACCGCTATTCCACCTGGGGCCGCTACGTATTCGCCATTGGCGGCAACTCCGAAGCGGCCAAGCTGAGCGGCGTGCCGGTGGAGCGTGTGCTCATGTCGGTCTATGTGGTTTCCGGGCTCACCGCGGGCATCGCCGCATTCCTGATGGTGGGATGGCTTGGCTCGGTGACGAACGCGCTCGGCCAGACCTATGAGCTTCAGGTCATCGCCGCATCGGTGATCGGAGGGGCCAATCTGATGGGCGGCGTGGGCTATGCCGTGGGCGCGCCGATCGGTGCCGCCCTCGTCGAGGTCATCCGCAACAGCCTTCTCCTGGCAGGCGTTGATCCTTACTGGCAGGGCACCTTCCTTGGCGCCTTCATCATTCTGGCCGTGTTGCTGGAGAAAGTCCGCGGAAGACGGGGGGAATAATCAGGTCAGTCATGACGTAAACCAAAGGGAGGAACATCATGAAACCGAAACACATTCTGCTTGCAGGTGCTGCCGTGCTCATGGCCACGGCAACGGCGGCGATGGCCCAGGATGGCTATCGCTTCGCGCTCGTGCCGAAGGCCATGAATAATCCCTTCTTCGATCTCGCCCGCGACGGCTGCAAGGCTGCCGAGGCGGAAATGGAAGGGATCGAGTGCTACTATATCGGCCCCAGTGAGCACACCGAGCAGGAGCAGATCCAGATCATCCAGGATCTGATCACGCAGGGCGTCGACGGCATCGCCGTCTCGCCGTCGAACGCGCCGGCGGCCGCCCGCGCGCTTGCCGCCGCCAAGGAAGCCGGCATTCCGGTCATGACCTGGGATTCCGATCTTCTGGAGGAGGACAAGGACATCCGCGCCACTTATGTCGGCACGCTCAACTATGACATCGGCGTCAACCTCGCGAAGCTCGCTCAGGAAATGAAGCCCGAGGGCGGCAACATCTGCCTGCAGTCGGGTGGGGCCGCGGCGGCCAACCACAATGAGCGCCTGCAGGGCATCCGCGATACGCTTGCAGGCACCAATGGCACCGAACCTCCCGGCGAGCGGCTCACTGGCCAGAACGGATGGACGGAGGTGGACGGCTGCCCGCTGTTCACGGACGACGACAGCGCCAAGGCGGTGCAGCAGCTCTCGGACATCCTCAACCGCTATGACGATCTCGACGTTTTCATCTCCACCGGCGCGTTCACGCAATGGTCGGACAACGCCTACCGTCAGGCGGTCGAGCCTTACAAGTCCAAGCTCGACGCGGGCGAGCTCATCGTCCTGGTGGCCGACACGCTGCCCATGCAGATGCAGCAGCTCAAGGACGGGCTGAGCCATGGTCAGGTCGGCCAGCGGCCCTACGAGATGGGCTACAAGGCTATGGAAATCCTGCAGGCTCTGGCCGAGGGCAAGGAGGTGGAGGACCCGATCTATACGGGTCTCGACGTGTGCACGCAGGAAAACGCCGACTCCTGCCTGCAGCAATAGGCGCTTTTTCCTGATCCTCGAAGGCTCCGGCGAAGCGCGCGCCGGAGCCTTTCTTTCGCGGAAGCGAAGGCGGCGTGTAGTGCTTTAAGCCGGGATTGAAGCTGCTCGCCTGAATCGGCTGGACTTGTACGGCAAAATCGGTTTGCTCCGAAGGGACAAGCGGCAGAAGGGAAGGACTTAAACTTATGGTGAAATTCGCGGCCGTCGGAATCGACCATACCCACATATTCGATCACATCAAGGGCCTCACCGCCGCTGGTGCCGAGTTCGCCGGCTATTGCCCGCAAACCACGGTGCCTGCCATTCTGGAGAGGATGCGGGACACCTATCCGCAGGCAAAGGCGCTCGACCGCGAAGCGATCTTCGCCGACCCCTCGATCGACATCGTGTGCATCGCCGCCGTGCCGCGCGACCGGGCCGACCTGGCCATCCGCGCGATGGAAGCGGGCAAGGATGTGATGGTCGACAAGCCGGGCGTCACCACCTTCGAGCAGCTTGAGCGGGTGAAGGAGGCGGTCAGCCGAACCGGGCGTATCTTCTCCGTCTTCTTTTCCGAGCGGCTGGGCGTACGCTCAGCCGTGGTCGCCGGCAAGCTGGTTGCCGACGGCGCGATCGGAACCGTAGTGCAAACGCTCGGAATGGGGCCGCACAAGAAGCAGCTTGTCTCGCGGCCCGACTGGTTCCTGAAGCCCGAGGCCTATGGCGGCGTCATCAACGACATCGCCTCGCACCAGATCGACCAGTTCCTCTATTACACGGGGTCGGAAACCGCCGAGGTGGTGGCAAGCTCCGTCGGGAATTTCGGCACGCCGCAATCGGCCGAGTTCCAGGATTTCGGGGAAGTGCTTCTGCGCAGCGACCGTGCCTCGGGCTATCACCGCGTCGACTGGTTCACGCCGGACGGCTTGCCCACCTGGGGCGACGGCCGGCTCACTATCCTCGGCACCGAAGGCTATATCGAGCTCAGGAAATACATCGATATCGCCGGCCGCCCGGGAAAGGATCATCTCTTTATCGTGGACGGCAAGGGTGTGCGCCACATGGATTGCTCCGGCGAGCCGCTGGATTACTTCCCGGCTTTCCTTAATGACGTGCGCGAGCGCACCGAGACGGCTTTGAGCCAGCGCCACGTCTTCGAGGTCTGCCGCCTGGCGCTGGAGGCGCAGGCGAAAGCAGCCGTCATCACTCGCGCAGGCGCCTCCCGCTGAGGCGCCTTCGCGGCATCCGCCGGCATGACCTTCTTTGCCTATATCTTCCGGGTGACTGGCATAGCCGAAGGGACGCGCCGGAGACGGGATCGTCACGAGAATTGATCCGCAGGAAAGGCGCGAGCCCAACGCCCGGCTCGAAATCGGGATGAAGCCATCCTATTTCGCCGGGCAAAGAAACAGCATGGCGATCCCACATGAAGAAAACGGCCAGGAAGCGCGCGCTTCTCCTTCTCAACTCCAAGGCAAGGCGCGGGCAGGAATCGGTCACACCCGTTCTTGAAAAGCTCGCAGAGGGCAACCTCGCGGTCACTGTAGAGCCGTTCGAGGCACTGCCCGAGATCGCGCGCGACATCGTTCGCCTTCGCAACACCGCTGACCTCGTGGTCGTGTGCGGCGGCGACGGGACGGTTTCGTCAGCCGCGCTCGCGGCCATGGAGAGCGGGCTGCCCATGGGCATCATCCCGATGGGTACGGCCAACGATCTGGCGCGCACCCTCCACATACCGCTCGATCTGGTCGAGGCGGCGGAAGTGATCGTCAGTGGCAAGACGCGCCTCATCGATGTCGGCACCGTCAACGGTCATGCCTTCTTCAACGTCGCCAGCATCGGATTGAGCGTAGAGCTTGCGAACGGGCTCGATCCCGCCCTGAAGAAGCGTTTCGGCAGAATGGGCTACGCGCTGGCGGCCTTGAAGGTGCTCGCGCGGGTTGCCCCCTTCAAGGCCCGCATCACGGAGAAGGGGCGGACCACATCCGTTGAAACCTATCAGATCGCCGTTGGCAACGGCCGCCATTACGGCGGCGGCAATGTCGTCGAGGAGACGGCGTCGATCGACGATGGCCGCCTCGATCTCTACAGCCTCGAGATGAGGAATGTCTGGAAGCTGGCGCTGATGCTGCGTTCGTTCCGCTCAGGTACGCACGGCGCCTGGAGCGAGGTGCGCACGGCCCGCAGCGTGGAATTCGATATCGAGACCAAGAGGCCGATGCCGGTGAACGCCGATGGCGAGATCGTCACCTCGACTCCGGCGCACTTCAAGGTTCACCCGAAAGCCATCTCCGTTCTCGCACCATAGGGGCGGGCACACCGCTTTTATCGGAGCCGGCAGGAGGATGCCGAAAGCCAAACACTGCCCTTCCATCCCCATGCTTGGTCCAGCCGGGGATAATGACTGTTCCTGGTCTTCCCCTGCCGCAAAACTGGCCTATAAGACGGCGGTACACTTGAATCGTTTAGTGGCGTGCGCTCGAACCGCGATTCCCTGACGGCGGGTCGCTCAGGGTTGCCGGGCGGGGCAAAACTTCAGTCTGGATGTTCCATTGAGCAGCGATGCCATCGGCAGCGCGATGAAGCCGCGAAATTCGCTCGCACATGTGGAGGCGGCCGGATGGGGCCGGGGCCTCGGTACCCTGATGCGCATCACGCGCATGACATTGCGCCATCCCTGGCAGGTCGCTATAGCCATCGTGTCGACCGTGATCGCCGCAACGCTGCAGCTTCTCATTCCACAGCTTCTGGGCCAGGCCGTGGACCAGACCCAGATCGCCTTCGCGGGAGGCGAGGCGGGGGCTGCCGCCGAACGCGCGCTGATGATCTCGGCTCTCCTTCTTCTGGGCGTCAGCACGCTGCGCGGCCTTTTCACCATGGCGCAGAACTACTTTGCCGAAGCGGTGGGGCACCACATCGCCTATGAGCTGAGGCTCGCCTGCTACGAGAAGATCCAGCGCCTTTCCTTCTCCTTCCACGATCAGGTGCATTCGGGCGACCTGATCACGATCGGCATGCTGGACCTCGAAGGGGTGCGCATGTTCTTCTCCACCGGCCTGGTGCGTGCCGTCCTGCTTTCCATGCTGATCGGCATTGGGGCCTATCTGCTCATCTCGACGGATGTCGTGCTGGGTCTGCTCGCGCTGAGTTTCGCCCCCTTCGTCGCCTGGCGGTCCTCGGTCACGCGGCTGCGCCTTCGCGCCACCTGGCTTGAGCTTCAGGAGCGGCTGTCGGTGCTCTCCCGCGTGATGGAGGAAAATCTCGGCGGGATCCGGGTCGTCCGTGCCTTCGCCGCGCAAGCCTATGAAATGCTGAAGTTCGACCGCGCCTCGAAGAGCGCTCTCGAGCTTGCCCATGAGCGCGTGGGACTGCGCGTGCGCAACACCTCGGCCATGACCTTCTCGTTCTTCCTGGCGATGGGGCTCGTGCTGCTGGTGGGCGGCAACAAGGTGATCGCAGGCGAGATCAGCGTCGGCCGGCTGACCACGTTCCTCACTTTCATGACGATCTTGCAGATGCCGGTGCGTCAGATCGGCCTGATGGTCAATTCCTTTGCCCGCGCCTCTACCTGTGGTTCGCGGTTGTTCGGCCTGCTCGACCTCGATGTCGCCATCAAGGACGCGCCGGACGCCAAGCCGCTTGAAATCACCGATGGCACCTTGCGGTTCGAAAACGTCTCCTTTGCCTATCCCGGAGCAGAGGAGCGGCCGATCCTCAGGAACATCAGCTTCGAGGCGAGAAAGGGCGAGACTATCGGTATCGTCGGCCCGCCCGGGTCGGGCAAATCGACGCTGGCTCATCTGATACCGCGCTTCTACGACGTCACCGGCGGGCGGATCACGCTTGACGGGCAGGATTTGCGCAAGGTTACGCTGGCTTCCCTGCGCAAGGCAGTGGCCGTGGTGCAGCAGGACGCCTTCCTCTTCACCACCACCATCGAGAACAACATCGCCTATGGCGACCCCTGGGCGCATGAGCGGCGCATCGAGCGGGCAAGCGAATCCGCACAGCTTCATAACTACGTGCTTGGCCTGCCTGCCGGCTACAAGACCGTGGTGGGTGAGCGCGGCGTGTCGCTCTCGGGCGGTCAGCGCCAGCGGCTCGCCATCGCGCGCACCATGATGCTGCGTCCCTCAGTGATTGTGTTCGACGATTCCACCGCAGCGATAGACGCGGCGACGGAGCAGCGCATCCGTGCGGCCACGCGCCAGTTTGCGAAGGACCGGGTGACGATCATCATCGCCCATCGCTTGAGTTCGCTCATGCACGCCGACCAGATCCTCTTCATCGAAGGCGGCGAGGTGGTCGAGCGCGGCACGCACGAGGAGCTTCTGGCCAAGGGCGGACGCTACAAGGCGCTCTATGATCTGCAGGTCCGCCCGGGCGAGGAGCCGCTCGAGCAGGTTGGAGAGGCCGGCTGATGGCGCAGGATCACATAGCGGAGCTCGAGGCGGAACGCGTGGATGTGCGCGCGGACTTGCGCCGCCCGCCGCGCGCCACGGTGGGCTCCCACCGCATCGAAGAGGAGATGTTCGGCCGCGCCTTCGACAAGAACATCGTAAGGCGCATCTGGGGCTTCGTGCGGCCCTATCGTACCAAGGTCTACATCTCGGTCGCGGCGGTGCTGATCTTCACCGGGACGCAGCTTCTGATCCCTCTCATCATCCGCTATGCCATCGACCATGGCATCGCGCCGGGTCAGGCCGACCGGTCGGCCCTCATGTGGTCCGCCGCCTTGTTCCTGTTGACGATCATCGTCAATTACGCTGCCAGCTACGTCCAGGAAACGGTGGTCGGCAAGATGGCGGAGAACGTGCTCTTCGACATCCGCCGCGCCATGTTCGGCCATCTGCAGAAGGTCTCGCTCTCCTTCATGGACAAGACCGAGGTGGGCCGGCTGATGTCCCGGCTTCAGGGCGACGTCAACTCCATGCAGGAGTTCCTGGAGACATCGGTGCTCTCGGTGGGCGACATCGCGCTCCTGTTCGGCATCGTCTTCGTCATGCTGTGGCTCGATTTCCGCCTCGGGCTGCTCACGCTTTCTGTCATGCCCGTGCTCTTCATCGTGCGCATCTTCTGGCTACCGCGCGCCAGGAACGCCTTCATGGCCGCGCACGAGACAAATTCGGTCGCCAACGGCGCATTGGCCGAGGCGATCCACGGCGTGCGCGCCATCCAGTCGATGGACCGCCAGCAGGTCAACTTCACGCTCTACGACGACAAGGCCTTTGCCAACCTTCAGACCCATCTGAGGGCCGCGCGGTTTGCGCAGGTCATGGTGCCGATCGTCGATGCGCTTACCGGCCTCGCCATGGCGGTGGTGATTGTCGTCGGCGGCTCCATGGTCCTGAATGAGCGGCTCGACATCGGCGTGATGGTCGCCTTCCTGTTCTACGTCCAGCGCTTCTTCGATCCGATTCGCTCGCTCACGCTGCAATACTCGGTCATGCAGCGCGCCATGGCCTCGGGCAAGCGGCTGACGGACGTGCTGGACGTGAAGATCGACGTGCAGGACAAGCCGGACGCCAAGGTGTTGTCACCAGACATGGACGGCTCCGTCGAGTTCCGGAATGTCGTTTTCGGCTACGACCCCAGGCATCCGGTGCTGAAGGACGTCTCCTTCCGCGTCAATCCGGGTGAGACGGTTGCGCTCGTCGGCCCCACCGGTTCGGGCAAGTCGTCCGCGATGGCGCTCGTCCACCGCTTCTATGACGTCCAGCAGGGCCAGGTTCTGGTGGGCGGCCACGACGTGCGGGACCTGACGCAGGAGTCGCTTGGCAGGCAGGTCGCGATGGTCCTGCAGGAGCCGTTCCTCTTTACCGGAACGGTCTTCGAAAACATCCGCTACAACAAGACCGACGCGACGCGCGAGGAGGTGATCGAGGCGTCGAAGGCGGTAGGCGCGCACGACTTCATCATGAGCCTGCCCGACGGCTACGATACGGAGCTCGGCGAGCGCGGCGGCAATCTCTCCCTCGGCCAGCGACAGCTCATCAGCTTCGCCCGGGCGCTGGTGGCCGATGCCAAGATCCTCGTGCTCGATGAGGCAACCGCCAACATCGACAGCTACACCGAAAGGCAGATCCAGAAGGCTCTGGTCAGGCTGCTCCAGGGGCGCACCGGCCTCGTCATTGCCCATCGCCTCGCCACCATCCGCGGCGCCGACCGCATCATCGTGCTCCAGGCAGGGCAGGTGGTGGAGATGGGCACGCACGCCGAACTGATGGCGCAGGGCGGCCTTTATTCGAGGCTCTACAACCTCAACTACGCTTCCTTTGATGATATCCCCGAGGCGGAACTGGAAGCCTCGCTCCAGGGCGCCTCGCAGACCTGAGGCGCGGGTCGCGCGCGAAATGCGGTCTCAGTCGGGATCGAAGGCGCCGCGAAGCCAGCGTTCGATCAGTTCGACTTTTTCTGCGTCCGTCAACTTTCTCTTCTCGTCGAGGTCAGACCAAGTGGAGAATGCGATCGCATGACCGATCGTCGCCTCCACTCTTTCGCGGGCCTTGCCGGTTGCGCCGAAACGCGCCGAAAGATCGTTTGCGACGGAAGCGAGAAAATTCGCGAACGCCTCCAAACGGTCTGCGATAACATCGTGTGCCACGGCTTTCCGGGTTTCACGATTAAAGACCGTGAAAGCTACAAAGACTTCTTCCGCACTTTTCGCCGGTCATTCTCCGGCATGGAGTGGAAAATCCATGCTCTCGTTGCGGATGAGCGCTATGTGGCGGCCCGCTGGGAAATCCAGGCAACTCACAGCGGGGACTTCGCCGGCATGAAGGCCGATGGCCGGCGCATCACTTTCAACGGTATGGTGCTTTACCGAATGGAGAACGGCCTGATCGCGGAGACGTGGCTGCACATCAACGAGATGATGCTGCTGTCTCAGATCGGCGCTCTTCCGGCGATGGCGGCATGATCTCACGGGGAAGGCTGTGGGCATGAGTGTCAGGCCCGCTCCCGGCGAGAAGCCGGGGAGCGGGCAACTGGCGTCTGCTGGATGCACGAGGGCTATCGGGAAACTCAGCGCCCGAGCGGGTGGGGCATGTAGCCCACGAAGCCTGTGATCTTCCAGCGGCCGTCAAGCCGCGCGCAGAAATAGAGCGTCTGCCAGTTGAGACGGTCCACGGTTCCGTCGGCCCTCAAAACCGTGCCGTTGAACTTTTTGTGCAGCACCGCGCGGTCGCCGTCCACGTCGATGTCGCGCATGTTGGTGATGCGGAAGAGGGCGTCACGCAGAGGCTCGGCATATTCGGTCTTCGCCGTCTCGGCCGCCTGACGAAGCCACTCGTCGCGGTAAATCTCCAGCCTTGGAAACTGCAGCCGCCAGGAATCGGCATCATTCAGGAAGTGGGCGTGCATACCGAAGAACCGGTCCGCGGCGAAATCGTCCTCCACCATGGACCAGTCCTGCGCCAGGAAGGCATCGATGTCGCGCCGCACCAGCATCTCCCACAGGAAGTGCCGGTCGGGATCGCCTTCGGGAAACGGGTTCTTGTCGTAGATCATTCCTCAACTCTCCGGTTGGTGCGGGATGCGGCCTCAGTCTCCGATGGGCAGGCTAGGGTCGCGGATGTTCTGGCTTGCCAGGCTGTGGCGCACGCGCCTGAGCGGCTCGAGCACGGCCGGTCCGATCGCTTCGGCCGTGGCGAGCGCAAGGATGTCGACGGCAGCGAGCAGCGCGTAGCGTATCGAGGAGGGCTTGTAGAGGTTCGTGTCCTCCTTGAAGGTGAGAGGTAGGACCGCGTCTCCAAGGGCAGCAAGCGGAGAGCCCGCACGCGTGACGACGAGCGCGCCAGCGCCGTATTGGCGCGCGATTGTCACCGCGTCGAGCACGGAAGAGGCCTGGCCCGAAATGGAAAAGCCGATGACGAGCGAGCCCGGGCCGAGGACGGACGCGCTCATGCGCTGCAGTTGCGGGTCCGTATGGGCAGTCACATGTAAACCTAAGCGGAAGAGCCGGTTCTGAAGCTCGACCGCCGCCATGGAGGATGACCCGCCCGTGCCATAGACCAGGATCTGGCTGGCGCGGCTGATGTCCCGCGCCATGGATTCCACATCCACCTCGCCAAGCGCTGTCGTCATCAGGTCGAGGGCGGCATGCGCTCCGCTGGCGATCTTGGCGATGATCTGCCCGGAGGGCGGCAGGTCCGCCGTCACGGCTGCCGGCGCCCTGAGATAGGCGCCGCCGATTGCCAGAGCCTGCGCCAGGTGAAAGCGCATGTCGCGCGTGCCCGGAAAGCCGAGAGCGCGGGCAAGCCGCGTAATGGTCGGCTCGCTCACGCCGGCGCGCTCAGCAATTTGCGCAATGGGTGCATGAGCAGCGAAATGCAGGTCGGCAAGGATGCACTCCACAAGGCGCCGCTCCGCCTCCCGCCCGTGCTTCAGGCGATGCTGCAGGCGGGCGATGATGTCCATCGTGCGCTCGTAAGCGCGGGGAGCCTTCCTGCTGCGGCGGGCGGTGCTCATGGCCCCAGTCTCTCGCCGGTGTCCGGCGCAAACAGGTGCACGTCCTCGACCGGCACCGAAAGCCGTATTTCCTCGCCGGGTGCGGGCAGCACGCGATCGCGGAAGATCACGCGCACCTCCGCATCGGCGATACGGCCGAAGACGTGGATTTCCGGCCCGGTCGGCTCGACCACCTCGACAGAGAGGGCAAGCGGACCCTCGGGATCGCGGCGGTAGCATTCCGGACGAATGCCGAGGGTGACGGGGCCGTCCGCCCTGGTGCCCGGCGCCACCGGAAGCCGCGCGCCGTCGGAAAGCACAGCCGCGCCGCCGTCAAGCCGGGCGTCGAGAAAGCTCATGGCCGGGGAACCGATGAAGCTTGCCACGAAGCGGTTGCCCGGCCGGTCGTAAAGCTCGAGCGGCGTGCCCACCTGCTCGATGCGCCCGCCATTCATGACGACGATGCGGTCGGCCATGGTCATGGCTTCGATCTGGTCGTGCGTGACATAGACGATGGTGGTGCCCAGCTTCTGGTGCAGGGCCTTGATCTCGGTGCGCATTTCGCCGCGCAGCTTGGCATCGAGGTTCGACAGCGGTTCGTCGAACAGAAACACTTTGGGATCGCGCACGATCGCCCTGCCCATCGCCACGCGCTGGCGCTGTCCGCCGGAAAGCTGCGCCGGACGGCGGTCGAGATATTCGCTCAGGTTCAGGATTTCCGAGGCCCTGCGGATCCGGCGCTCGGTCTCCGCCTTGTCCTCTCCGCGCACCTCCGGGCCGAAGCTGATGTTCTCGCGCACGGTCATGTGCGGAAAGAGGGCATAGGACTGGAACACCATGGAGATGTCGCGCTTCTGCGGAGGGATGTCGTTGGCCCGCGTGCCGCCGATGATCAGGTCGCCCTCGGTGATCTCCTCGAGCCCGGCGATCATGCGCAGCAGGGTGGATTTGCCGCAGCCGGAAGGCCCAACGAGCACGACGAATTCGCCATTGGCGATCGACAGCGACAGGTCCTTGACCACCGTTACGGCGCCGAACCGCTTCGTGATGCCGACCAGCTCCAACTCCGCCATCGAAACCTCCTGGACTAGCGCGCGATCTGTTCGAGGAAGGGCAGGTTGCCGGAAAGAATGCCGCCGTCGACCGGGAGCGTGACGCCCGTGATGCCGCTCGCGGCGGGGGAGGCGAGAAACGCCGCCGCACGGGCGACCTCCTGCGGCTCCACAAGCCGCCCGAGCGGATAGAGCCGGGCGACATTCTCGGCAATCTGAGGCTCGCGCTCCAGGCGATGATCCCAGGCGGGTGTGCGAACCGAGCCCGGCGCGATCGCATTAGCGCGGATGCCATTCCGCGCTTCCTCGACGGCAAGCGCGCGCATCCAGGCGTTCAGCCCGGCCTTCGCCGCCGCATAGGCCGGATTGCCGAAATGGGCGAGCGCATTGACGGATGATATGAAGACGAAGGCGCCGCCCTTGTCCTGCCCGCGCATGGCCGGCAGCAGCGCCTGAGAGAGGACGGCGGCGCTGCGCAGGTTCAGGTCAAGTTCGCGCGACAGCGCTTCCGGCGTCACGTGATCCAGCGTTTCAGCCCGCGTCCAGCCCGCATTGGAAATGACAGCCGCAAGCGGCCCGGCAGCCGCAATCGCCCGGGCGGCCTGAAGCACGGCATCATCGTCGAGCAGATCGAAGCGGTGCGCTTCGGCGATATCCGGAGAGGAAAGGTCGGTTCCCTCCAGATCGCATGCCACCACAGCGGCTCCGCAGCGGGCGAAGGTCTCCACCATCGCCTGCCCGATGCCGCCCGCGGCACCCGTGATGACCACCCTGCGCCTTTCGAAGTCGATCATGAATTCCTCATCCCGCTGCTCCTGCACCCTCAGAGAAGCGAATAACTCGTAATTTAGCAACATAAAAATCCGAAAAAGCTTGCTTTTCGCCAGTTTCTGTAAAAAAGTTACGCTCAGCAGCCCTCGCCCATCGGTGCGGTGCCGCCAGAACATATTAGGAGGAGAGCATCATGAGGAAGCATTGGTTCAAGGCCGCAGCCACTCTGGCCGCGTTGCTGTCTGCGACCGCCCTTTCGCAGGCGCAGACGCTGCGCGTGACGGTCGCGGAATACAGCTCGAAGACCGGTCCATATTTCGAGAAGGCGGCTACTGAATTCGAGGCAGCCAATCCGGGTGTGGACGTGCAGATCGAGGTAGTGCCGTGGGACGTGCTTCTGCAGAAGCTGACCACGGACATTTCCGGCGGCGCGAACGCGGATTTGTCGATCATCGGCACGCGTTGGCTGATCGATTTCGTGGACCAGGGCATCGCCGCGCCGCTTGACGAGTACATGACCGACGAGTTCAAGGCGCGCTTCTTCCCCGTCTTCCTCGAACCCTCGGTTCTGGAAGGAAAGACCTATGGCCTGCCCATCGCGGCCTCCGCGCGCGCCATGTACTACAACAAGGATCTGTTCGAGCAGGCTGGTGTGGAGACGGTGCCCGACACCTGGGAGGAACTGGCAGAAGCCGCAAAGAAGATCAGCGCGCTGGGCGACGACATTGCCGGCTTCGGCATGCAGGGCAAGGAAATCGAGACCGACGTCTATTTCTACTATGCCTTCTGGGCCTATGGCGGCGACCTTGTGGAGGAGGACGGTACCTCCGGCCTCGATACGGAGGCGGGCTACCAGGCGGCCGCTCTCTACAAGTCGCTTATCGATGAGGGCGCCACGCAGCCGGGTGTCACCTCCTACAACCGCGAGGACGTGCAGAACCTGTTCAAGCAGGGCAAGGTGGGCATGATGATCACCGCGCCCTTCCTTTCGAGTCAGATCAAGGAGGAGGCGCCCGACCTGAACTACGGCGTGGCCGCCATTCCCGCCGGGCCGGGCGGCGAGCGCGGCACCTATGGCGTGACCGACTCCATCATCATGTTCGAGAACTCCGAAAACAAGGAGCTTGCCTGGTCCTTCCTCGACATGATCTTCACCACGGAATGGCGTAAGGAGTTCACCTCCGGGGAAGGCTTCCTGCCGGTCAACAAGGAAGTGGCGGCGATGCCCGAATTCGCGGAGAATGAAGACCTCAAGGAGTTCACCGCGCTGCTGCCGGAAGCGCGGTTCGCGCCGGTCATTCCCGGCTGGGAGGAGATCGCCGAGATCACGTCCAACGCCGTGCAGACCATCTATCTGGGCGATGCAGAGCCGAAGGAGGCGCTTGACGCCGCCGCCGAGGAAATCAACGGCATTCTCGGCCAATAGTCCGGTCACGGCGGGCGCGGTGATATCGCGCCCGCCGGTAACGAGCCAAGAGTAAAAGACCCCTCACCAAACCAGGCTCGGAAAGGGGGAGGGAGGGGTGCGACCACGCAGAGGCTTCAAGGGGCCGCGCTTCTCATCATGACGCGATCGCCGGTTACCAATCCCTATCTCCTGGTCCTGCCGGGCTTTCTGCTCGCCGCCTTCATCATCCTGTGGCCGCTTTACCAGCTCGGCGTCATCTCGCTCAGCGAGGTCAACCGTTTCGGCCAGCTCCGGGGTTTTGCGGGCTTCGACAACTATGTCGCGGTGTTCACCGACCGCGAGTTTCTGGGCGCGTTGTGGCGCACCTTCATCTGGACCTTCGGCATCGTCTTCGGCGCGCTGATCGTATCGGTGCCGGTGGCGCTCGTGCTCAACGAGGATTTTTACGGCCGCTCGATCGCCCGCGTCATCGTCATGCTGCCCTGGGCCGTGTCGCTCACCATGACGGCGATCGTCTGGCGCTGGGCTCTCAACGGCGAAAGCGGCATGCTGAACTCCGGCCTGCGGGCCCTCGGCCTGATCGATACCAACATCCAGTGGCTTGCGCGCGCCTCCACCGCCTTTCCAATGCAGATCCTGATCGGCATTCTGGTGACCATTCCCTTCACCACGACGATCTTTCTCGGCGGGCTTTCCTCCATTCCCGACGATCTTTACGAGGCCGCGCGGCTCGAGGGCGCCAATCGCTGGCAGACCTTCCGCCGCATCACCCTGCCGCTCATGCGGCCCTTTCTCAACATCGCCCTCGTGCTCAACATGATCTATGTCTTCAACTCGTTTCCCATCATCTGGGCGACGACGCAGGGCGGCCCCGCGAATTCGACTGACATTCTCGTAACTTACCTCTACAAGCTCGGATTCAGATTCGGGAAGCTCGGAGAGGCTTCAGCCTTGTCCATCATGATGTTCGCGCTGTTGCTGGCCTTCACCATCGCCTATGTGGCGCTGGCGATGCGGAGCGAGCGGCGATGAGCGCGAAGCTGAAGCGGACGATCGTGGCCTGGGCGGTGCTTTCGCCGCTCATCGTGCTCATCCTCTTTCCCTTCGCGGTCATGTTCATCACCGCGATCAAGCCGCAGCAGGAGGTGCTGCGGCCGACCTGGTGGCCGAGCCGGATCGCCTGGCAGAATTTCATCGACATGTGGTCGGTCACCAATTTCGGACCGGCGCTCTGGAACTCGGTCTATGTGGCCGTGCTGTCCACCCTGCTGGCGCTGGTCGTCTCCATACCGGCCGCCTATGCCTTGAACAGGTACCGGTTCGCGGGGCAGGGTTTCTTCCGGCAGTTTCTGCTTGTTTCGCAGATGCTCTCGCCCATGGTGCTTGTCATCGGGCTGTTCCGCCTCGTCGTGTGGCTCGGCCTGCTCGACAACGTCAATTCGGTCGTCTTCGTCTACGGCGCCTTTGCCGTGGCCTTCACCGTTCTGATGCTTCAGAGCTATTTCGCCACCATACCGCGCGATCTGGAGGAGGCTGCCTGGGTGGAAGGCGCAAGCGCATGGAAGGCGCTCATCCGCGTGTTCCTGCCATTGGCCCTGCCTGCGATCACGGTCACGGCCATTTTTGCCTTCATCAATTCCTGGAACGAGTTCGTGATTGCGCTCACCATGCTGCGCCGGCAGGAGAGCTACACGCTGCCGATCCAGATTTTCTCTCTGGTGGCGGGGCGCTATACGGTCGAGTGGCATCACGTGATGGCAGCCACATTCGTGGCCACGATTCCCGTCGCCATCGTCTTCGCCTGGCTCCAGCGCTATCTGGTGCGTGGCCTGGCGATCGGCGCGGTAAAATGAACGGTCCCAATCAAGGAGTAGACAATGCCCAAGCAGGTTTTCGGCAAGTCCCATGTGCCGCTTTCGCCCGCCGTGCGCGCCGGCGATTTCGTCTTCGTTTCCGGCCAGGTGCCGGTCGGGCCGGATGGCGTTGTCGTCAAGGGCGGGATTGCCGAGCAGACCGAACAGGTTCTTGAAAATCTCAAGGCGGCGCTGGAGCTTGCCGGCTGCACGCTGGACGACGTGGTCAAGACCACCGTCTGGCTTGAGGACGCGCGCGATTTCGGCACGTTCAACGCCGTCTACGCGAAGTATTTTCCGAAGGACCCACCGGCGCGGACGACGGTCGAGTCGCGCCTCATGATCGACATCAAGATCGAGGTCGAAGCGGTTGCGTACAAACCCGTTTGACGCAGCCATCCATGGACCATTGGTGAGGCGGCTCCGCGCGGGAACGCCTCACCCGCGTTGAGAGATACGGCCGCGGAAGGCGCTCCGGCGGCAAGGAATGGAGAAGGCGAATGCCATATGATCTTCTATTGCGGGGCGGACGCGTCATCGATCCCGCAGCCGGCATCGACGGCAAGCGCGACATCGCCTTTTCCAACGGCCGTGTGATGGCGGTGGAGCCTGAGATTCCGGCCGAGAACGCCAGGCAGGTCGTCGATGCCACGGACTGCCTCGTCACGCCGGGCCTGATCGACCTGCACAGCCACGTCTATTGGGGCGGCACGCCGCTTGGCGTCTGTGCCGACCAGCTGGCACCGCGCAGCGGTACCACCACCTTCGTTGACGCGGGCAGCGCCGGTGCGGGCAACTTTCTCGGTTTCCGCCGGCATGTCATTGAGCGTTCCCGTGCGCGCATCCTTGCCTTCGTCAACATCTCCTTCCCTGGGATTTTCGGTTTCTCAAGCCGCATCATGGTGGGCGAATGCGGGGATTTGCGCCTGCTCGATCCGCGCGAGGCGGTTGCCGCGATCCGCGACAACAGAGATCTCGTGGTGGGCGTCAAGGTACGTTCCGGGCGTATTGCCGGGGGCAACAGCGGTATCGCGCCGGTCGAGATGGCGGTGGAGGCGGCCGACAGGGCGCAACTTCCCCTGATGGCGCATATCGACGAGCCGCCGCCCGGCCGGCTGGAGGTGCTGCGGTGCATGCGCCCGGGTGACGTGCTGACCCACTGCTACCGGCCATTCCCCAATGCGGCGATCGACGGAGCAGGGCGCATCCGTGCCGACATGCTGGCGGCGCGCGAGCGGGGGATCATTTTCGACATCGGCCACGGCATGGGCTCGTTCGATTTCTCCGTGGCGCGGGCCATGATCGCGGAAGGCTTCGCGCCGGATGTCATCAGCAGCGACCTGCATCTGTTCTGTGCCGACGGTCCGGCCTTCGATCTTCTGACCTGCATGTCGAAGCTGCTTGTGCTCGGCATGCCGCTTGTGGATGTGGTGCGCGCGGTCACAGAACGCCCCGCCGCAGCCATCGGCCGATCGGAACTCGGCACCCTCACCGTCGGCTCGCCGGGCGATGCTGCCGTGCTGAAGCTCAAGCCGGGCCGCTTCACCTATATGGACGTAAACGGAGAAATCGTGGAGGGCAAGGAACGGCTCGTCTCCCAGGGCATCGTCGTCGGCGGCTCATGGTGGCCGAACGAACCCGCCGGAAGCGCTCCTGATCTCGGCAGCTTCACGCACCATCACCCCGAAATGCACGCCGATGTGGTCGCCCGGCATTTCGGGCCGATGCACCGCGGCGACTGTTGATCTGCCATAACCCCATCGGTGTGCCCCTAGACGAAGCCTGCCGAATGTCTTGACTGTGCTCTGATCCGGCATGAAAATTCTACCGGCAGGGGAAGGAGGAGCCCCTGGGGAGGAAACGATGTCGAGCGCCATCAAGCTCTTTCGGGGCGAGTTCGGCCACGTCTCGATTCTGACCGTGGCGAACGATCTCGTCAGCCACGCCCATGAGGAAGTGCATATTATCATCTGGCTGGCGGGTTCCGCCGGCGAGATGACCGTCGGCGGCGAGCGCGTGTGTCCCGGCCCTCGCGTGGCGGTCGGCGTGAACGCGCTTCAGCCGCACCGGCACGATTTCCCGTCCGGCGGGGAAGGGCAGTTTCTCGCTTTCTACATCGATCCGGACTGGATCGTCCGGCGGCGTGGAAACCTTCATGCGCAAAGGGTGTTTGCGACGAGCGCCATTCCCATGGATGCGGGCCTGAACACGTCCGCCGTCCAGCTCTTGAACAGCCTCAAGGATGGCGACGCGCCTCCGCATCTTGCGGCATACGAGACGGAGCGCCTCATCGACCGCATCCTCGACGCTTCGGACGCGCAGAGGCGCCATGCGGAGGCGCCGCCCGCTGGCGTGCGCGACCACCGGGTGCGCAAGGCCGCGGCACTGATGAAAAGCCGCATCGCGGACCGGGCCTGTCTCGACAAGGTCGCGCGCAGCGTGGGGCTCTCGCGCCCCCACTTCTTCGCCCTGTTCAAGGAGCAGATGGGGCTCACGCCCAATGTCTACTGGAACTCCATGCGCATGGCAGAGGCGGCGCGGCGGCTGCGGATGTCGGAGCAGCCGCTGATCGACATCGCCTGCGGGCTCGGCTTTTCCACGCAGGGCAATTTTTCGCGCTTCTTCCGCGATCATTTTGGCGTGCCGCCCAACGTCTACCGGTCCGCGGCGCGGGAGCTGCGGCAGTAGCATCAGCGCTGCGATTTTCAGACGGATTGATACGGCCGCCAGACGCAATGATAAGCATCGCCTGCCATGGCGGTTATCCTTCCCTGGGGCGCAATTCCAGGAACAGGTGATCCGGTTTCCGTCTGGAACTGCGCAACAATAACTTGGCGATCCCTTCTGCATTTCCGCGAAAAGCAGAGGGGTTCTCGAGGAGCATCCGCAGGGAGGGAGCCTGGTATGGCGAGCGTCACTGTCTCCAGCGTTATAGACGCGCCGGTGGAAAAGGTCTGGGCGGTGATCCGCGATTTCAACGCACTGCCCGACTGGCATCCGCGTATGGTGAAAAGCGAGATCGAGGATGGCCGCCCGTCCTGCGAGATCGGCTGCGTGCGCCGGTTCCAGATCGTGAGCGGCGCCACGCTGAGGGAGAAGCTGCTCGCCCTTTCCGATCACGACCATTCGGTGACCTATACGATCCTGGAGACGCCGCAACCGATCACGAACCACGTGGCGACGCTCAGGCTCATTCCGGTCACCGACGGCGATCGCACCTTCGCCATCTGGAGCGCCACCTTCGATGCCCCGCCCGAGGAAGCTGACAAGATCGCCGAAGGCATGGGCGCGAACGTGTTCCAGGGCGGTTTCGATGCTCTGAAGAAGCTCTTCGCGGGAGAAAAATAGGAGGGTGCGATGGGCCTGACCCTTCAGACCTGTGCGACGGTGGCGGAAGCCCGGTCCGCGCTCAAGACTGCCGGGTCCCGCTATATGGGCGGCGGCACGCTGGTGGTGCGGGCTGCCAATGAAGGGGATTTGACCTTCTCCACCGTCGTGCGCGCGGTGGACCCCGCCCTTTCAGGGGTCGAGGTCAGGGATGGCCGGGCTCGGATCGGGGCTTCCGTTACCATGAGCGCGATCCTTGCCCATCCTGAGCTCCAGGTTCTTGCCCCGGCGGCCCGTGCTGTGGGCGGCCCGGCCGTGCGCAATATGGCCACGGTCGGCGGCAATCTGTTCGCGCACGCGCCCTATGGCGATTTTGCGGCCGCGCTTCTGGCGCTCGACGCGGTGGTTTCGACGGAGGAGGGGGAACTCCCGCTCGATGCGTTCTTCGAAAGGCGCGACCGCCTGGAGGGCACGGCCATCGTGACGTCTGTGGCGTTCACGTTGCCGTCGCCCGAAAGCTTCCGCTTCCTGAAGGTCAGCCGCGTTCATCCAAAGGGGGCTGCCGTGCTGACCATTGCCGCCGATCTGCGCGAGGAGGCGGGCGTGATCGCCTCGGCCCGGATAGCGCTTGGCGCGATGGCCGCGCATCCGGTTCGTGCCCGCGCGGCCGAGGCTGCGCTTGCTGGACGGCCGCGGACTCGGGAAGGCGTCGCCGATGCGCTTGCGGTCGCGCTGGAGGGAACGGACCCGCCCACGGACGCGATCGCCAGCGCGTGGTACCGGCGCGAGGTTCTGCCGGTGCATCTCGGCAGGCTGCTTCTGAGCTGAGGAGGCGAGGCCGCATAACCATCGGTTTTGGGAGGAGGCGATGGCGAAGATTGCAGTACAGTTCACGCTCAACGGCAGCGAAAGGGCGGAGTTTGTGGAAAGCGGCTCCACCCTGCTTTCCGTGTTGCGCGACAAGATGGGGGACACTTCACCCAAGGCCGGCTGCCGCCAGGGCAGTTGCGGCGCCTGTTCAGTGATTGTGGACGGGGAGCTGACCCTTGCCTGCCTGACGCTGGCGGAGACCAGCAATGGAAAGGACGTCCGTACCGCTGCGGGCCTGTCTTCCGGCGACGTGCTTCATCCTCTGCAGCGTGCCTTCGAGGAGGAGTTCGCCGCGCAATGCGGCTTCTGCACACCGGGCATGATCATGGCAGCTACGGTCCTGCTTGAGCGCAATCCCAATCCCAGCCGCGAGGACGTGATCGAGGCCATCTCCGGCAATATCTGCCGCTGCACGGGCTATGAGCCGATCATCCGGGCGGTGCTTGCGGCGGCGCGCTCCAATTCGGTGGCGGCGTGAGGAGGCAGGAATGAAGCTCGCCAAGACCTATTTCGCGGACGAACGCAACGACGATTTCTCCGAGATCGGCCAGCCGCTCCCGCGTACCGATCTGCGCGGCCATGTCACCGGCCGTACAGTCTATTTCGCAGACCGCACCTTTCCCGGAATGCTGTATCTCAAGATGGTGCGCAGCCCGCACCACCACGCCCGCATTCTGAGCATCGATACCAGCGAAGCGGAGAAGCATCCGGGCGTCGTGCGCATTCTAACGGCCAAGGACGTGCCGCAGAATCTCTACACGATTCTCATCCTCATCCAGGTCGGGCCGGAAGATGAGCATGTGCTCGCGGAAGACAAGGTGCGCTGGAAGGGCGAGGCTGTGGTGGCGGTGCTTGCCGAGACCGAGCGCGCCGCACAGGAGGCCGCGGCCAAGGTCAAGGTCGAATATGAGGTGCTTGAACCCGTTCTCAGCATCGAGGATGCGCTGAAGCCCGACGCCCCGATCGTCAACGAGCATCACGGCCGCAACTACTACCTCTACGACAGCGGCGAATGCCGCAAGATCCGCTTCGGCGACGTCGAGGAGGGCTTTGCCGCCGCCGATCACATCCTCGAAGAGACGTATCAATCGAGCCCCATCGAGCATGCGCCCGTCGAGACCACCGGCTGCATCGTGGTGCCGGAGGCGAACGGCCGCTTTACCTGCTACACCAACACGCAGGCGATGTTCTTTACGCTCGACAACGCATCCATCATCCTGCAGATGCCCGGTCACCGGCTGCACATGGTGGGCGGCACCGTCGGCGGCGGCTTCGGCGGCAAGGTGGACGTCATCGTCGAGCCGATTGCCATTCTTGCAGCCAAACTCACCGGCCGCCCGGTCTCCTTCATCTACACGCGGGAGGAGGAGATGCAGATTTCCTCGCCGCGCGCGGCCGAGAAGATCGTCATGAAGGATGGCGTGATGCGCGACGGGCGCATCGTTGCGCGCAAGGTCACAGCCTATGTCGATGCCGGCGCCTATTCCCGCCATTCGCCCTACGGCGCGCAGAAGGCGGCGGCGCATTTCCCGGGGCCTTACACGATCCCGAATGTGTGGATCGACAGCTACTGCGTCTACACCAACCGCACGCCTTCCAGCGCGATGCGCGGTTTCGGTGTGACCATCGCGGATTTCGCACTCGAAGTGCAGATGGACAAGCTCGCCCGGCTCATCGGGATGGACCCGCTCGAATTCCGCTTCATCAACGCTTATCGGGACGGCGACATGAAAGCCCACCGGCAGCCGACCGAAGGGGCTGCTCTCATCGAATGCATGCAGGAAGCCTCGATCGTGGCGGATTGGCCGGTGGACGAGCGTTTCATGGCGATGTCGTCGCGGGTGAGGGAGGGCTGAGACATGGCCTGGAAACGCGGTCGCGGCGTGGCGGCGATCAACTATCCCACCGGCATGAATTTGGGCGGAGACCCCACCCAGGCTCTGGTCCACTCCACCCCCACCGGCAACTTCATGGTCACGCTTTCGAGCGTCGATCTCGGGCAGGGGCTGAGGCAGGTGATCGCGCAGATATGCGCCGAAACCATCGGCGTGCCCACCGAATGGGTCACGGTCGACACGGCGGACACCGACACCGGGCCGCACTGCATGGGCACCTTCGCCTCGCGCGGCACGCACCGCGTGGGGAACGCCGTTATCCGCGCCGCTCAGGAGGCGCGCCAGGTCATGCTGGAGGTGGCCGCAGAAGAACTGGAGGCCGATGCCGCCGATCTCGAGACAGATGGCAAGGGCAACATCCATGTAAAGGGCGCCCCGTCGCTCTCGATCTCCATCTTTGAGACCGCGCTTGCAGCGCATTTCAAGCACGGCCGTTCCATTTCCGGCCGCGGCATGTTCCTTGTCCCCCGCTCCTATCCTGAGACGGAGACCGGGGCGATGAAACCCTCGACCTGCTATGCACATGCCTGCACGGTGGCCGAGGTGGAGGTGGACGACGAGACCGGCGAAGTCCGCGTGCTTTCCATAAAGAACGTCTTCGAGATCGGTCGCGCGCTAAACCCGAAGATGGTCGAGCAGCAGCTCATCGGCGGATCGTGGATGGGAATGAGCCACGCGCTCTACGAGACGACTGAGCCCTATTATCCCCTACGCGATCATGGCGCGCGCGACTTCAACGAATATCTCATGCCCGGCCCGGGCGACATTACCGAAACCGAGATCGTCGTGCTCGAACGGCCGTCCGGCGACGGACCGTTCGGCGCCAAGGGGCCGGGCGAGATGTGCGCCAATCCGCAAATCCCGGCCATTGCGAACGCCATCTACGACGCCGTCGGTGTGCGCGTGGACACGCTGCCGATCACGCCGGAGCGCGTATTGAGAGCGTTGCGCGCGCAGCAGGCTGCGGCCTGAGCGGGGCATTTCTGATGCAGGATGTGATCGACGCCCATTTCCACATTTGGCGGCAGGCCGACCTTCCCTGGCTCAACGGCCCGATGGTGCCGCGCATCTTCGGCCCCTACGAGCCGATCCGGCGGGATTACCCGATCGAGGAATTTCTGGACGACCAGAAGGCGTCCGGCATTGCGAAGGCAGTCTATGTGCAGACCAATTGGGCCAAGGAGCGTTTCGAGGACGAGGTTGCCTGGGTCCAGAGAACGGCGGAGGAGACGGGCTGGCCCCATGCCATCGTCGGCTATGCGGACGTGACCGCCGAGGATGTGCGCCCGCAACTGGACCGGCTCAAGCGCTATCCGCTGGTGCGCGGCGTGCGCATGCAGCTCCATTGGCATGAGGTTCCCGAGTACCGCTTCGCGCCGTCACCCCGGCAGGTGATCGAGCCAAGGGTGCGCGCCAACGTCGCCCGGCTCAAGGATTACGGCTTCTCCTTCGATCTCCAGCTTTTCCCTGCGCAGATGCGCGACGGGGCGGAACTGGTGCGCGAAAACCCGGAAACCGCCTTTATCCTCACGCATTGCGGCATGTTGACGGACATGGCGGCCGAAACCGTTGCCGCCTGGGAGGAGGGGTTGCGCATCCTCTCCGAGCTGCCCAACCTCTTCGCAAAGCTGTCCGGGCTTGGCACCTTCGTGCACCGGAACGACCCGGAGCTGATCGCATTCGTCATCGGCCGGGCGGTGGAAATTTTCGGCAGCGACAGGCTGATGTTCGGATCCAATTTTCCCATCGAGAAGCTGTGGACCGACCACCTGACGATGATGACCGCCTATCGCGACGCCACGGCCTCCCTTTCCGAGGCGGATCGGCAGAACATTTTCCGGAACACGGCCCAGCGGGTCTATCGGCCGGTCTAGACGGCGACGGTCCGATCGTCGCTTCGGTTTGAAAACCATCGTCCGGTCGGGAATGTCTCTCTCCATTCGTCCTTAGAAAGACCCCTCGTGGGGTCTTCGGCCGGATGGCCGGCCAAATGGAGGCGTCGATGAAGGTCATACAGCACTTATGGTTCGAAAAGGACATGGAAGCGGCGGTCCGCTTCTACACTTCTCTCATTCCCGGTTCATCGGTGGACTGGGCGTCAGCGGTCCCGGCTGAAACCCCGAGCGGTCCTCCCGGCAGCGTCAAGATCATGGGCTTCACCCTCGGCGACCAGAACTACATGGCGATCGAGGCAGGGCCGTTAGATCCCTTCAACCACAGCTTCTCGATCATGGTCGAATGCGAAACGCAGGAGGAGATCGACCGGCTCTGGGATGCGCTGAAGGAAGGCGGTTCGGTCGAGCAATGCGGCTGGCTCCGCGACCGCTGGGGCCTCTGCTGGCAGATCGTTCCGAAGCGGCTTGGCGAACTGATGAACGACCCGGATGCCGAGAAGGCCAAGCGCGTGACGGAGGCCATGCTGAAGATGATAAAGCTCGACATTGCAGGTCTTGAGGCCGCGGCAAGAGGCGAGGCTTCCTGAAGGACGGCCTTACTCCCCCTGCCGCCGCGATAGGCCCTATTGCCGGGAGAGCGTGCGCCGGACTGCGTCTGCCCAGCCCGCGAGCCTGGCTTTTCGCAGCCTGGCGTCCATCTGTGGCTCGAAGCGGCGCTCACGCGCCCAGGCCTTGGCAAATTCGGCCTGGCCAGGCCACACGCCCGCTCTTGATCCGGCAAGCCATGCCGCGCCGAGCGCGGTTGTCTCCAGAATGGTCGGGCGGTCAATAGGCGCGTTGAGAATGTCCGCAAGGCACTGCATCGTCCAGTCGGACGCGACCATGCCGCCGTCAACACGCAGCACGGTGCTTTCAAAGGCACCCCGGCAATCCTTCTCCATCGCCACGAGCAGGTCGTAGGTCTGATAGGCCACGGATTCGAGCGCGGCGCGGGCGAATTCCGCCGGGCCTGAATTCCGGGTCAGCCCGTAAATGGCGCCGCGTGCCTCTGCGTCCCAATGCGGGGCGCCGAGGCCCACAAAGGCCGGCACCAGATAGACCTGCTGGCTGTCGTCCGCGCTTGCTGCAAGCGTGCCGCTTTCGGCGGCCTTGCTGATGATGCGCAGGCCGTCGCGCAGCCATTGCACCGCCGCTCCGGCGACGAAGATCGACCCTTCCAGCGCGTAGGTCGTCTTGCCATCCAGCCGGTAGGCGATGGTGGAAAGGAGCCTGTTCCTGGAGCGGACCAGCTTCCCGCCGGTGTTCAGCACGGCGAAGCATCCAGTGCCGTAGGTGGATTTAACCATGCCCGGCTCGAAACAGGCCTGGCCTATGGTGGCTGCCTGCTGGTCTCCCGCCACGCCCAGGATGGGGATTTCGGTTCCGAAAAGCCGCTTTTCGGTCACGCCGAAATCGGCGGCGCAGTCCTTCACCTCCGGCAGGAGGGCTTCGGGAACGTCGAGGATCTTCAGAAGCTCCGCATCCCACGCGTTCTTCTCGATATTGTAGAGCAGGGTGCGCGAAGCGTTCGTGGCGTCGGTGACATGAGCCTTGCCGCCCGTCAGCCGCCAGATGAGGAAGGTGTCGATGGTTCCGGCCAGGAGCTCGCCCTTCTCGGCGCGGCGCCGCGCGCCCTTCACATGATCGAGCAGCCACGCGAATTTCGTGCCGGAGAAATAGGGGTCGAGCAGCAGCCCGGTCTTGCGGGTGAATTTCGGCTCCAGCCCCTCTTTCTTGAGCCGCGCGCAGAGGGGCGCCGTGCGCCGGTCCTGCCAGACGATGGCGTTGTGGATCGGCTTTCCCGTGTCCTTTTCCCAGATGACCACGGTTTCGCGCTGGTTGGTGATGCCTATGGCCGCTATATCCGAAGCCGAAAGCTTGGCCTTCCTGAGTGCCGCGCGGATGGTGGAGACGACGCTTTTCCAGATTTCTTCAGGATCGTGCTCGACCCAGCCCGAGGCTGGATAGTGCTGGGTGAACTCTTTCTGCCCGATGGCGACGATCTTCATCTGGCGATCAAAGATAATGGCACGGCTCGACGTGGTGCCCTGATCGATCGCAAGTATGTAGCCGGTCATACTGCCCTCCCGAATCGGTGCAATTCTATTCAGCTGCCGTGAGCGGGTCACGGCCGGCAGCCTCCATTCGCCCGAAATCCCCGGGTGAAGGCATGCTCGCCACCCTCAGGTACGAGCGTGCTCTAAGGTCGCCTCGGCGTCGTAGCCGTAGAGCCAGTCGAGGTCCGAGGCGAGGCTTTCGCTGCTTTTCAGCCGCAGAACGAGGTTGCGGGCGAATGCGAGTGGGCCTGCGGCGTGCCAGACCATGCGGTTGAAATCGCCTCGCGCGGCAACCCGCTCAACACGCGGCTTGCGGATGCGCTCGAAGCTGCGCAGCATCGCCGCCGTATCGTTCTCGCGCGCGGCAAGGGCGGCAAGGACGGCGGCGTCCTCGATCGCCATAGCTGCCCCCTGCGCGGCATAGGGTGTCACGGCGTGGGCGGCGTCGCCCACCAGAGCCAGCCCGCCCGGATGAATCCATGGGCTGTTGCGGCTCACCGCGTGCACGGGCCATGCCGTCCACGGGGTGGCCTCGCGCAAAAGGGCGGCAAGGGCAGGGGCTCCGCTCTCCGCCTGTTTCAGGAGCAGGGCCGTATCGGCTTTGCCCGCCCAGCCGCGCGGGATGTCCGGCCCCTTCGTCACCGCGACGAGATTGATCTCCGCGCCCGCCCGCAGCGGATAGGCCACAAGATGGAAGCCCGGAGCCAGAAAGGCGGTGACAGTTTTCCGGGACAGAATGTCTCCGCCGATCCTTCCGGCGGCGTCTCCGCGAAGAACCGTCCGAAAGGCCACATGGCCGGTAAAGCGGCTGAGGCCGCCGCCTGCCAAAGGCCTCAGGCCCGACCAGACGCCGTCCGCGCCGATGAGAAGGCGGCACGGCACCTCGCGTTCGTGCCCGCCCTCCTTGATGCGGACGGCCACACCGGACCCGAAAGTGACGCCGTGCACCTCAACGCCCGTCTTGAGGGTGATAGAAGGCTCATCGGTTATGCTGGAAAGCAGCGCCTTCTGAAGATCGGCGCGGTGTGCGACGATATAGGAGTCACCCCAGCGGCTTGCGGCGGTTTGTGAAAGTGGAACGCGAGCAAGGATTGAGAGGCTTGCCGCGTCCTTCAGAACCACAGCTTCGGGCTTTACGGCATCCTTCTCCAGCCGGTCCAGTACGCCCAGCGAGCGCAGGATGCGGGTGGCGTTGGGTGAGAGCTGCAGGCCGGCACCGATCTCCTCCAGCCGTTCGGCCCGCTCGAATATCGTGACGGAGAAGCCCTTTCGGGCGAGCGCCAGTGCGGCCGTCAGGCCGGCGATCCCCGCACCGGCGACGGCGATCCTATCGCCGGCCATCGCGCAGGCGCCGCCCTACGCGATTTCCTCCTGCGCGAGACAGCCTTCAGGTACCGTCTGGTCGGGCTTCAGCTTCGGATTGTAGCGATACAGCGTCGAGCAGTAGGGACAGATGCGCTCCTCGTCATCGCCCATGTCGAGGAAAACATGCGGATGGTCGAAAGGCGGCAGCGCACCCATACACATGAATTCCCGCACGCCGATTTCGATCGAGCGATGGCCGTCCGTGTTGTGGAAATGGGGTGTTTCGTGGCCCGCCATTTCTGCTCTCCCGCGATGCACTGTTTGCGCAGCGTTTGGAGCATAAATACCTTCTTTGCAAGCCTGTGATATGAAACTGTCGTAAAACCGTGTCACGACATATTGGCGTGGATTGTCGCGAGCATTCGGTCATGAATGAGCTGAAGCCGGTCAAGAGCGAATTTACACCGCAGTCGGGTATGGCGGGCGAAGTGGCGCTCACCAGCCCCGACCGCTTTGTGAATAGGGAGTTTTCCTGGCTTCAGTTCAACCGACGTGTGCTGGAGGAGTCGCAGAACCCCTGCCACCCGCTTCTTGAGCGCGTGCGCTTCCTGTCGATCTCGGCGGACAATCTGGACGAGTTCTTCATGGTTCGCGTGGCCGGCCTTGCCGGTCAGGTGCGCGAAGGCATCAAGACCCGCAGCGCCGATGGCCGCACGCCGGAAGAGCAGCTTGAGCAGGTGCTGCGCGAGGTGAGCCGCCTCCAAGTCGAACAGCATGAGAGCCTTGCCCGCCTGCTCGAGCTGCTGAAGAAGGAAGGCATCGAGATCGTGCGCCCGGATGCGCTGTCGAAGGACGACAGGGAATGGGTCGAGCAGCATTTCCTCGAATCCATCTACCCGGTGCTCACGCCGTTATCGATCGATCCGGCCCATCCTTTCCCCTTCATCCCGAATCTCGGCTTTTCGATCGCGCTGACGCTCGAGCACCTGTCGAACAAGGAGGTCATGACGGCGCTCCTGCGCCTGCCGGTGACGCTGCAGCGGTTCGTCGCGCTGCCGGAAAGGCTGAAGGTGGTGCGCTTCATCGCGCTGGAAGACGTGGTGGAGATGTTCATCGGTAAGCTGTTCCCCGGCTACAAGGTCGTGGGCTCGGGCACCTTCCGCATCATCCGGGACAGCGACATCGAGGTGGAGGAGGAGGCGGAGGATCTCGTCCGCTTCTTCGAATCCGCGCTCAAGCGGCGGCGCCGCGGGTCGGTCATCCGCATCGAGTTCGAGAGCTCCATGCCCGAAAGCTTGCGCGAGTTTGTCGCCTTCGAGCTGGGCGTGTCGGGCTCGCGCATCAGCGTGCTCGACGGGCCGCTTGCCATCAGCCAGATTTCCGAGATCGTGGACCTGCCGCGCGACGATCTGAAATTCCCGCCCTATAATCCCCGCTTCCCTGAGCGCATCCGCGATCACGGGGGCGATTGCTTTGCGGCCATCCGTGAGAAGGACATCATCGTCCACCATCCCTATGAGAGCTTCGACGTGGTGGTGCAGTTCCTGCGTCAGGCCGCGAACGATCCGGATGTGATCGCCATAAAGCAGACGCTTTACCGCACCTCCAACGACAGCCCCATCGTGCGCGCGCTCATCGACGCCTCGGAGGCCGGCAAGTCGGTGACGGCGCTGGTCGAGCTGAAGGCGCGCTTCGACGAGGAGGCCAACATCCGCTGGGCGCGGGACCTCGAACGCGCGGGCGTGCAGGTGGTGTTCGGCTTCGTGGAGCTGAAGACGCATGCCAAGATGTCGCTGGTTGTGCGCCGCGAGGACGGAAAACTGCGCAACTACGTGCACTTGGGCACGGGCAACTACCACCCGATCACCGCCCGCATATACACCGATCTGTCCTATTTCACGGTGGATCCGGCGATCGCGCACGACGTGGCGAAGGTCTTCAACTTCATCACCGGCTATGCCGAGCCGGACGTGAACATGAAGCTCGCGGTCTCGCCCTTCACGCTGCGCAACCGCATCCTGGGTCACATCCGCGATGAAATGGAACATGCGAAGGCGGGCCGTCCGGCGCAAATCTGGATGAAGATGAACGCGCTTGTCGATCCCGAAGTCATCGACGCGCTTTACGAGGCGGGGCGCGCGGGCGTGGAGATCGACCTCGTGGTGCGGGGCATCTGCTGCCTGAGGCCGCGGGTGCCGGGCCTTTCGGAAAACATCCGCGTGAAGTCCATCGTCGGCCGCTTCCTGGAACATGGCCGCATCTACTGCTTCGGCAACGGCCACGGCCTGCCCTCCGACGAGGCGATCGTCTACATCTCTTCCGCCGACATGATGCCGCGCAATCTCGACCGGCGCGTGGAATGCATGGTGCCCATCACCAATCCAACCGTGCACGAGCAGGTGCTGGGCCAGATCATGCTGGGAAATCTCATGGACAATCAGCAGAGTTTCGAAGTATTGCCCGACGGCACGTCGCGGCGCATTGTGCCCGAGGACGGAGAGGAAGCGTTCAACGCCCAGGAATATTTCATGACCAATCCCAGCCTTTCCGGCCGCGGCGATGCACTGAAATCTCACGCGCCCAAGAGAATTGCCGCCTTCCGCCGGCGCAAGAAGGCGGCTGCCGGCTGATCCTGTGAGTATCGAGGCTTCCCAGGGACGGCTCCGCGACCGGCGGCCGGTTTCCGTCATCGACATCGGCTCGAACTCGATCCGGCTGGTCATCTACGAAGGCGTTGCACGCGCGCCGACCTTCCTGTTCAACGAGAAGATGCTGGCCGGTCTCGGCCGGGGCATCGTGACCACGGGCGAGCTCGATCCGGAGGGCGTCGAGCGGGCCGTCGCGGAATTCCGCCGCTTCCGCGCGCTCTCCGAGCAGGCGGGGGCCGAGTCCATGCACGTGCTCGCCACCGCCGCCGCCCGCGAGGCAAAGAACGGCCCCGAGTTCATCAGGCGTGCCGAGGAAATCCTCGGCACGCCCATCCGCGTGCTGTCGGGCCGGCAGGAAGCCTATTACTCCGCGCTCGGCGTGATCTCCTCCATCCACAAGGCCAACGGGGTCGTGGGCGATCTCGGCGGCGGCAGCCTTGAGCTGGTGGACGTCAAAGACGAGGAAATGGGCGAGGGGATCACACTGCCCCTCGGCGGACTGAAGCTGCAGGATCTCGCGAGCGGCTCCCTTGAAGCGGCGTCTCGGATCGTCAGCGCCGAGCTTGCCCGCGCCACATGGCTCAGGCAGTGCGGGGGCCGCAGCTTCTACTGCGTGGGCGGCACCTGGCGAAATCTCGCCCGCCTGCACATGGCCTCCCGGCGCTACCCGCTGGAGGTCATGCACCAGTACGAGATGGACCCGGCGCAATGCGTTCCGTTCCTGAAGCGGGTGGCAAGCGGCGACATCGGCAAGATGAAGGGGATCGAGCGCATATCGAAGAACCGCCGGGCGCTTCTGCCCTATGGCGCCATAGTCCTCCTCGAAATCATCCGCACGGCCCGCCCGGCCAAGCTTGTCATCTCGGCCAATGGCGTGCGCGAAGGCTATCTTTACTCGTTGCTGCCGGAAGCCGAGCGTAAGACCGACCCGTTAATATCGGCCGCGGAGGAACTAGCGATATTGCGGTCCCGGTCCGTCACCCATGTGCGAGAGCTTGCAGAATGGACGGGCGAGGCATTCGCCGTCCTCGGCATAGAGGAGACGGAGGACCAGGCGCGCTATCGCCGCGCGGCCTGCCTGCTGGCCGACATCGGCTGGCGGGCGCATCCCGAATACCGTGGCACGCAATCGCTCAACGTCATCGCGCACGGTTCCTTCATCGGCATCGACCATCCGGGGCGCGCCTTCATCGCGCTCACTAGCCTCTTCCGGCACGAGGGCCTGTTTGACGATGCCCTGTCGCCAAAGATGCGCGAACTCGCCACACCGCTCTATGCGGAGCGTGCGCGCATTCTGGGCGGGCTGATGCGGGTCGTCTATCTGCTGACGGCCTCCATGCCGGGCGTGATCCCGAAACTGAAATGGGACAAGAGGCCGGACGGTTCGCTGGTCTTGCTTGTACCACGCTCCCATGCTGCCTTGATGGGCGAGCGCCCGCAGGGCCGCATGAAGCAGCTGGCAAAGCTTCTGGGACGGAAGCTGACGCTCGAGGTTGCGCCGGAGTAGCGATTTCAGGAAAGCGGCTGCCCGTTTTCCTTCCGGGATTGCGGAATGTTATTCCGCAGCGCTTATGATGCGCTCTTCCAGCGTGAACGTTTCGACGCGCCGGCCGGTGAAGCGCAGCGCGATCTCGCCGCGCAGGAGCTTCAGCGCCTCTTCGCCGAAGACCTCGCGCCGCCAGCCCGAAAGCGCGGGCACCGCGGCATTCTCGCCCTGGGCGGCGATGCGGTCGATATCGTCGGATGAGGCGAGCATCTTCGGTGCCACGCCTTCCCGTTCCGCGACAAGCTTCAGGAGCACCTTGATCAGTTCGGCGGCCGCGGCGGCGCCCTCCGGCGCGTGCTGCGGTTTGGGCAGTTTGGGCAACTCGTCCTTCGGAAGGGCGAGCGCTTCGTTCACCGCCTTGAGCAGCCCGCTTGCGGCGGCCGAGCGTTCCCAGCCCTTGGGCATGCTTCTTAGCCGCCCCAGAGCCTCCGCGTCGCGCGGCTGCTGCTGCGCGATCTCATAGATCGCGTCGTCCTTGAGCACCCGGCCGCGCGGCACGTTGCGCTCCCGCGCTTCGCGCTCGCGCCAGGCTGCCACCCGCTGAAGCACCGCCAATTCCACCGGCTTGCGGACGCGCAGCTTGAGCCGCTTCCAAGCATCTTCCGGATGCACGTCATAGGTCTCGCGCGCCGTGAGCACGTCCATTTCCTCTTTCAGCCAGTGCGCGCGGCCTTCTCTCTCGAGTTGGGCGCGGAGATTCTGGAAGACGGGAATGAGGTGCGTGACATCGGCGATCGCATAGCGAAGCTGCTTTTCCGAAAGCGGGCGGTGTCGCCAATCCGTGAAGCGGGACGCCTTGTCGATATGCTCTCCGGTGATGCGGAAGACGAGCTGCTCGTAGGAGACGCTGTCGCCGAACCCGCACACCATCGCTGCCACCTGCGTATCGAAGATGGGGTGAGGGATCAGCCCGCCGCGATGATAGATGATCTCGATATCCTGCCTGGCCGCATGAAAGACCTTGATCACCCGTTCGTTCGCCATGAGGCGGAAGAAGGGCTCAAGGTCCATGCCCTCGGCCAGCGGGTCCACCAGCGCAGTCACACCGGGCGCGGCCATCTGGATCAGGCAGAGCTCGGGCCAGAAGGTGGTCTCACGGATGAATTCGGTGTCGATCGTGATGAAATCGGATTGCTCGAGGGCGGCGACTGCCTTTTCCAGCTGTGAGGGCGTTTTGATCAGTTCCATGTGCCATTCTTAGGCGCTGGCAGCCAAAATGTGAAGAATATGAATCAGCCGCGCGCCCTTCGCAACCTGCCCTGCCTTGACAAAACCGGGTGGTCATGCGCTTTTCGCGCCGGTTTTCGGGCCTTCACCTTTCTGGATACGGAAGACAGTCGATGCACCGCTATCGCAGCCACACCTGCGCAGAACTGAGAAAATCCGATGTCGGCCAGACGGTCCGTCTTTCCGGCTGGGTCCACCGCGTGCGCGACCATGGGGGCCTGCTTTTCATCGACCTGCGCGACCATTACGGCATCACCCAAATCGTCGCCGATCCGGATTCGCCCGCTTTCGCGACGGCGGAAAGCGTGCGCGGCGAATGGGTGATCCGCGTGGACGGCGAGGTGAAGGCGCGTACGGAAGAAACGGTGAACCCGAATCTTCCCACCGGCGAGGTCGAGGTTTTCGCGCGCGAGATCGAAGTGCTTTCCCGGGCCAAGGAACTGCCGCTGCCTGTCTTCGGCGAGCCTGACTATCCGGAGGACATCCGCCTCAGATACCGTTTCCTCGACCTGCGCCGCGAGACGCTGCACAAGAACATCGTCGCGCGCACGAGGATCATCGCCGAAATGCGCAAGCGCATGACGGAAGCAGGCTTCACGGAGTTTTCGACGCCCATCCTGACGGCTTCCTCGCCCGAGGGCGCGCGCGACTTCCTCGTGCCCTCGCGCCTGCATCCGGGCAAGTTCTATGCCCTGCCGCAGGCGCCGCAGATGTACAAGCAGCTCATCATGGTCGCGGGCTTCGACCGCTATTTCCAAATCGCGCCCTGCTTCCGCGACGAGGACCCGCGCGCCGACCGGCTGCCCGGCGAGTTCTACCAGCTCGACCTGGAGATGAGCTTCGTGGAGCAGGAGGACGTGTTCTCCACCATGGAGCCCGTCATGCGCTCCATCTTCGAGACTTTCGCCGGCGGCAAGCCGGTCACGCAGATCTTCCCGCGCATCCCTTATGACGAGGCAATGCGCAAATACGGCTCCGACAAGCCGGACCTGCGCAACCCCATCGTCATGGAGGACGTGTCGGAGCACTTCCGCGGCTCGGGCTTCAAGGTCTTCGCCAACATTCTGGCCAATGACCCGAACGCCGAGGTCTGGGCGATACCGGCCAAGACGGGCGGCTCCAGAGCCTTCTGCGACCGCATGAACTCCTGGGCGCAGGGGGAGGGCCAGCCGGGCCTCGGCTACATCTTCTGGCGCAGCGAGGGAGGCGCGCTGGAAGGCGCGGGCCCCATCGCCAAGAACATCGGCCCGGAGCGCACCGAGGCGATCCGCACCCAACTCGGCCTCGATGATGGCGATGCCTGCTTCTTCGTTGCCGGCGACCCGAAGAAATTCGCGGCCTTTGCCGGTGCTGCCCGCACGCGGGTCGGCGAGGAGCTGAACCTCGTTGATCGCGACCGCTTCGAACTCGCCTGGATCGTCGATTTTCCGTTCTATGAGTGGAACGAGGACGAGAAGAAAATCGAGTTCGGCCACAACCCCTTCACCATGCCGCAGGGCGGCCTCAAGGCGCTGGAGAGCGAGGAGCCGCTGTCAATCAAGGCCTTCCAGTACGATCTCGTCTGCAATGGCTACGAGATCGCCTCCGGCGGCATCCGCAACCACCTGCCGGACGTGATGGTGAAGGCGTTCGAGATTGTCGGCTTCAGCCAGAAGGATGTGGAGGAGCGCTTTGGCGGCCTCTACCGCGCCTTCCAGTATGGCGCGCCGCCCCATGGCGGCATGGCTGCGGGCATCGACCGCATCGTGATGCTCTTGGTGGGCGCGAAGAACCTGCGCGAAGTGACCATGTTCCCGATGAACCAGCAGGCCGTGGACCTCTTGATGGGCGCGCCCTCCGAAGCCACGCCGCAGCAGCTTCGCGAGCTGCATCTGCGGCTGGCGCCCATCAAGGAGTGATGCCGTGGCGGCCAGCCCGGATGCGTTCCGGCCGCGCCGCCCGCGCCTGCTCGTGACGGGCTTCGGCCCCTTTCCCGGTTGCCGGTCAATCCCACCGAAGCCCTGGTGGAGGAGCTTGCGGCGCAGAAAGAGCGTTTTGCTCACCTGTGCGATCTCCGCACGGAGGTCTTCCCGGTCGATTACCGCGCGCTGCCGGGCCGCCTTGAAGATATCGGAACCGGGTTCGGGCCGGACATCGCTATTCATTTCGGGCTGAGCCTCAGGGCCACCGGCATCCAGCTTGAGCGAAAGGCACGAAACGTCATCGCCGAGGGCAAGCCGGACGATACCGGCCACATACCTCAAAGCAGGCATATCCGCGCGGATGCGGGTGACGTTGACTCCTCGCTGCCACTCGAGGAAATTTCCGATGCCCTTCAGGCCGAAGGGCTGCCCGTTGGCTTCTCCGACGATGCCGGAGCCTATCTCTGCAACTACCTGTTCTATCTGTCAGGAGCGCATTTCTGCACGGGTTTCGCGCCGTCCATGTCGGGCTTCATCCACATGCCGCCGTCTGCCGTGCTCGGCATCGAGAAAATGGCCTCCGCCGCAAGCACCATAGTGGATGTCTGCTGTCGCGCCTGGTGTCGGCAGGCGGTTCTCAGCGATTGACGTCTACGTCCACCTCTTCGACGCAGGATTGCCTCGCCTTGTGGCTTCCGCCGGTACGCCACGGGCCATCATAACGGCGGGCATTGTGCACCTCCGCCAGAAAGAAACAGCGCCACTCGCCCTTGCCGATAGGCCGCGACGTGCTTTCTCCGCCGAACTGAAAGGCGAGCACTTTCTCCTTTCCTTCCGTGTGGCCGAGAATGTGCGGGCAGACCTTGCGGTCCCGCCCGCGATAGACGAACGCCACCTGCTGGCGCCGGAGAATGGCTTCGCGAAAGACCCGGTAGATGGCGCTCGTCATGGCGAAGCCATCGGCCGCTTCCGCCTATTCGTTGGCCACCACGTTAAGCCCGATCTGCTTCGCCAGCATCTCGGGCGAAACCATCGCTGCTCCCATCAGTATGGCGAAGGGCAGGGGGCTCGCAGGCTTCGCGCTGATCTCGATGCTGCCGGGGCTTTCCAGAAATGTCCCCACCGCTTCCGCGATCTGGCCTGCAAGCCCGTCACCCAGGAAGGACGACAGCTGCTGCGGGATGGCCGCTTTCACCTGAGAAACGATATCCTCCGGGCTGCTGCCCTGTTCCTGTGCGGCGTGTG
>Ga0079224_100000610_pt1 | contig 36121 bp, 33 predicted proteins | sample Stecom2015_FD_80414 | JGI IMG/M metagenome (GOLD analysis project Ga0079224, IMG submission 80414) | Agricultural soil microbial communities from Utah to study Nitrogen management - Steer compost 2015 | ecosystem: Environmental > Terrestrial > Soil > Agricultural land | place: USA: Utah... | reverse complement strand
TTTTTTGTTTGTGGGAGCAGAGGGATTCGAACCCCCGACCCTCTGCTTGTAAGGCAGATGCTCTGAACCAACTGAGCTATGCTCCCTTCAAATTCGGATTGCAAATATAAGTACGTTTTTTAGTTCTGCAAATAATTTTTTCAAATTTGGGTAAAATATTTTTAAGACCTAAATTCGCCCACTGATTTACAAAGAATTATGGGAAAGAATAAATTGAGGAGATTTTCGGAAAATGAAACATTTGGAAACGTATTCCAACCCAACCGTCAGGAAATGATACAGGGATTTGATCTCAGAGGAAAATGGAACCAAAGTTTTTTTAAGAACGATCATCCTATTGTTTTGGAATTGGGTTGTGGAAAAGGCGAATATACCGTTGCGCTCGCGAAAAAGTTTCCTGACAAAAATTTCATTGGAATAGATATCAAAGGAGCCCGTTTTTGGCGGGGAGCCAAAACTGCATTGGAATCGGGAATGGAAAATGTAGCTTTTTTACGCACACAGATTGAACTCATTGATTATGCTTTTGCCGAAAATGAAGTCAGTGAGATTTGGATTACTTTTCCCGATCCTCAAATCAAATTCCGCCGTACCAAACACCGGCTCACCCATCCTGACTTTCTCAAAAAGTACCATAAAGTATTAATTGAAAACGGACTGGTCCACTTGAAAACCGATAGTGAATTTTTACATGGATATACCCATGGAGTTATTCAATTACAAGAGCATAAAGTGTTGATTTCTAGTCATAATGTTTATCACCCCGATAACCGTGAGCTTCCCGAGGAGATCACTTCTGTTCAAACTTTTTACGAACAAAAGTTCTTGGAGGCAAATAAAAATATTACGTACATTCGTTTCTCCTTAAAATATTAACACACAATGAAAAAACAATTTTACTCCCTGATAATCTTAATGATTTCAGGTTTTCTTTTTTCCCAGCAAAATGATTGGTTTTATGCCACCATGTATGCAGAAAATGCCCAAGCTTTGAAAGCTGCAAATCCGGACGGAATCCAGATCTTAGCTACCGAAGGTGATCAATCCGCAGTTTATGTACAGGAGGAAGTAGCGCATCAGTTACATGGAAATGTGGTCATTCACGGACCCGGATTTGTCTATAAAAAATCTGAAGAAGCCGCTCTTTCTTTTATTCAGCAAAACTTTGCCCGTACCTTTGATGTGATGGACTTTACCATTACCGAAGACGCATATGTACAGCAGTGTTTGGATGATGTGAGCGCAGACAATATTGAAGAAACCATTTTAATGCTTGAAGCTTTTGGCACACGTTACCACCAAAGAAGTGAAGCCGAACAAGCGATTTATGATCTTCGGGATAAATGGCAGGCGATGGCTACAGCGGCAGGACGAACAGATGTTTCTTTTGAGATTTATGAACATTGGGGCACGCCGATGCCTTCATTGATTATGACCATTGAAGGAGCTGAACAACCCGATGAATATGTAATAATTGGTGGTCACGCCGATTCCATCACCGGTTTTGCCAGTGATGCACCGGGAGCCGATGACAATGCCTCGGGAATTGCCAGCATTACGGAAGTAATCCGAGTTTTATTGGAAAATGGTTACAAGCCTGAAAAAACCGTTCAGTTCATGGCCTATGCCGCAGAAGAAATCGGATTGGTGGGTTCAGATGAAATTGCGGAGGATTATTATAACGATGGTAAAAACGTAGTGGCATACGTTCAGTTTGATATGACGAATTATAACGGTTCAACCGCTGACATCGCCATCATTCAGGACAATTACACCAGCGGTGATTTGAATATTTATTTAATCGAATTACTTGAGCATTACAATTCTTCCGGTACACATACTTTGACTTATACCAATTCGGCTTGTAATTATGCTTGTTCAGATCATGCAAGCTGGGAAGCTCGTGGTTATCTTGCTTCCTTTCCTTTTGAAGCGAGATTTGATGAAAGCAATCCTTACATACACACGACGGGCGATGTTTATTCGGTGAGCGGGAATTCAAATCATGCTGCGAAATTCACCAAATTGGGCCTGGAGTTTATCATTGAAGTAGCCAAAAGAACAAATTTATCAACTTCTGAAGTGCTAAAACCAACGCTGAACTTGGTAGTCAACCACAAAGAATTGATTTACAAAATCACTAATTTCAAGGGTCAAATTAAATCTTTGGAAATTATCGATACCTCTGCAAGAAGCGTTTTGGCGAAATCGAATCTGGAAGTTTCGGGACAGATCAACATCAGCTCTTTACCGGCAGGGGTTTATGTGGCGGTATTCAAAGATGTACAAGGAAAATCGATTGTGAAAAAATTCTTGGTGAAATAAAATATCCCCGTTATACATAAAAAAGCAACCTTGTTTGGGTTGCTTTTTTGTATGAATGAAATTGAGGTTCAATTAAAACCATTGTTTTTGGTTGCGAACATAAGTTTCTTCAAATTCCTCATCAGATTTAGTAAGATATATGATGCCTTCAATCAGACCGATTAATCCTCCAATTCCACAAGTAAGAACTCCTATGATTAATTGAATAATTCCGGTTTGCGTATAGCCCAAATAGAATTTGTGAACGCCGAGTCCACCCAATAAAATACCCAGAATACCGGCGATTAATTTTTTATCAGATGTCTTTTCTCCCTGTGGTCGTGGGTTTGTTGAATGTACTTCCATATTAAATTAGATTATAAATTATAATGTATGAAATTAAAATTAAATCGATTTAAACCATTCCTGAAATTTATCGCCCAGAAAAGGCACTAGCTTTTTTTCTCCCTGTACCGCACCGATAAAGCCAATTATCCACATAATAATCACAAGTACATAAAGCGCCCAACCTATTAATCCGCCAATATCTCCAATGACCGCTGCCATCAAATACACGATAAGACCCACTGCAAATGAAGTTAACATGATCCCCAACGATTGTCTTATGTGAAAGTTCGTATATTCTGTCTTTTCTTTTCGTACAATGTAGGCAATCAATAACCCCACCCACGTAAGATAGCTGACAATTCCCGTAGTTTTTTCGTCCATAATTTTTTGATTTTTATTGTGTTAACAAATTTAACATAATTTCCAAATCCGGCAACTTTTTTAAGTTTAAAGATTTGCTAAACTTAGGAAAAGCTTATATTTGCAGCGAATCGGTGTCCCGAAGAAATTCGGGGTGAAAAGGGAATCCGGTGAAAACCCGGAGCTGTCCCCGCAACTGTAAGTTCATTTATTCATTTTCTGCAACCCACTGTACGCCGCGGCGTATGGGAAGGAGAAAAGAACAAGCCAGGAGACCTGCCGTTTCATTAAATCTTAATTTTTGCTTTCGGTGGAAAAGCAATGAGCACAATGAAAAAGAAAATTTTAATTCTGTGCATATTGTCGGGTTTCCGGCTAACCATAGCACAATCCGATACGGTGATGCTGAATGAAGTCAATCTTTCAGATAGCCATCTCTTGCGTTTTACCGAAACACAAACCAAAACAATGCTCTCCGATTCGGTTTTGCAGAGAAATCCTGCATCGGCTGTTTCTTTGCTGAATTTTAACTCTTTGCTTTACCTGAAAGAGAACGGTGCCGGAATGGTTGGATCACCTTCTTTCCGCGGCACGACAGCTTCGCAAACTGCCATAATCTGGAATGGAATCAATATCAATTCTCAATTTTTGGGACAGACGGATTTCAATACGATCAATACATCAGCATTTGACAATCTGGTTATAAAACCGGGTGGCGGGAGCATCGGTTACGGAAATGGGGCCATCGGTGGAAGTATTCATTTGAACAATGAAATTCGTTTTGACAAGGGATTTGAAAACAATTTTTCTGCCCGATACGGCAGCTTTAATTCTTATGGATTTAATTTAAAATCGTCTTATTCAAATAAAAATTTAAGTCTGAATCTGGCATGGGGAAGGACAGGCTCTGATAATGATTATGAAATCCTGAATACAGACAGAAAAAACACTAACGGACAATTTTATAATAATAATTTGAGCATTGTCACAGCCTACAAATTCAATGCCCGGAATATTTTGAAGTTGTACGGAAATATTTTTGACAGCAAAAGACACTTTGCGCTTTCCGGAGTCAATTCGCTTCCGTCTAAATACAATGATTATAACACTCGGTCTATGGTGGAGTGGAACTATAATTCCGGCGAATGGACCTCGGACTTGAAGCTTGTGTATATCGGTGAAGAATTTCGTTATTTCGCCACTTTGCAAACTGTTGATTATGATTCAGGTGATGCAGATACCTGGATTGCAAGATATGATTTGGGATGGAAAAAGAAGAACTTCTTATTCAATGCTATTTTTGACTATAATTACACAGAAGGAATAGGATCTGAGATTGACGATGCACACAGACAAATTGCTTCTGCGAGCTTGTTATGGAAACATAGAATCAATTCCAAATTCTTATACCAAGCTAGCATACGTAAAGAATTTACAGACAGTTATCAGGCGCCCTTTCTATATGCATTGGGATTGAAATGGGATGTAGCACGATTTTATCAAATCAGAATCAATGCTTCCAAAAATTTCCGTATGCCCACTTTCAATGATCTCTATTGGCCGGGAAGCGGAAACCTTGATTTGAAATCTGAAACTTCTCTTCAGGCAGAATTGGGTCATAGCTTTAGTTTTGAAGATTTTAGTTTGGACTTACTGGGCTATTTTAATTCGGTAAAGGATTTAATACAATGGGTGCCGTCCGGCAATCTATGGACCCCGCAAAACATAGGTAAAGTCAGAATTTACGGAATAGAAACCCAATTGAATTATTCCAAAAAATGGGAAAATCAAGGACTGGAACTGAATGCTTCTTATGGCTACACGGTTTCAGAAAATAAAGAAACCGGAAAGCAACTAATCTATGTTCCTTTTCACAAAACCACCGCTTCTGTCGGTTATACATTCAAAAGAATTTCGGCTTATTACCAGTTTATGTCAAACGGAAAAGTTTTTACAGACACCCAAAACGAATATTCTTTGGATGCTTATTCGGTTTCACATTTAGGACTCGAACTCTCCATTGGAAAAAATCGATCCTACAAAATTGGCGGTCAGGTTTTAAATCTCTGGAACAAAGATTATCAGAACGTATTGAACCGACCTATGCCCGGAAGAAATTATAATGTGTATATAAATTTAAAATTCTAAAATAAATGAAAAAATTCAATCTAGTATTATTCGGACTTATGGCTTTCTCAACCCTGTTTTTGACAGCCTGTAACAGTGATGATGACAATGCGCCAAGCGTTGAAGAAACAGGAGAGTTTGCCAATGGCGTTTTTATACTCAATGAAGGGGGTTATGGAAATGGGAATTCTTCGCTTAGTTTTTTGAGTGATGCAGGCGTTTTGCAAAATAATGTGTATGAAAATATAAATGGAGAACTATTGGGAGACACCGCACAGTGCTTATATGCCGATGAAGACCGGCTTTTCATTGTCCTGAACGGTTCAGGGACGATTGAAGTAGTAGACCGTTATACCTTGGAAAAAATAGGAACTGTTTCAACAGGACTTTCCAATCCGCGTTATTTTTTGATTGAAAACGGAAAAGGGTTTGTTTCAAACTGGGGAGATCCTACCAATCCGGCAGATGATTTTATTGCTGTAATTGATTTAACTTCTTATTCGGTTACTTCTACCATTCCGGTTGTAGAAGGACCTGAACGTATGGTGGCAGAAAATGGAAAAATCTATGTTGCGCATTCGGGAGGCTGGAATTACGGGAACCAAATTTCTGTCATCAATGCTTCTTCTCTGAATGTTTCGGCAGAAATTCCGGTGGGAGATGTTCCCAATTCTCTTGAAATAGCCAATAACAAATTATATGTACTTTGTGGCGGAATCCCTGCCTGGACAGGAAATGAAACCTTGGGTGAATTTCAAGTGATAGACATTCAAAGCAATGCAACTATTCTTTCTTTGGATTTCCCTGAATCCCAACATCCGGCCAATTTGAAAATTTCAGGGAATGAGTTGTTTTATACGGTAGATTCAGATGTCTTTAACATGGAAGCCAATCCAAATGTATTGCCGGAACAGTCTTTATTTACTGCAGACGTAGTGGGGGGAATATATGGTTTTGCTGTTGAAAATAACCAGATTTATATCGGTGATGCCGTTGATTATACTTCAAATGGAAAGATTTATTTATACGATACGTCCGGAAATTTAGTGGACAATAAAACCGTCGGAATCTCACCAAATGGCTTTTTGTTTAATAACTGATTTTATAAATTATCAATTGTTTAACCCCGAAATAAATTTCGGGGTTTTTTGTTGTATATTGGTCAAATAAAATTCAAAATATGAAAAAAATATTAGTAGTACTTCTGGGGACAGTTTTGATGGTTAATCAAAGTTGTAGCCAGGTAAAAGAAGCGCCTCCTTCCGAACAATCCATTGAAACAGTTAACACAATCGGTGGAGACAAAGTGCTTATACGTTTGAAGCCTAAAGTAGGCGATACCCAAAAAACCCTCATGACGATGGAGATGAACGCAGAAGGCGCGCAAGCCATTTCTATGAACATGCATGCCAATATAGATATAAAAGTATTGGGAAAAGAAGGCTCGGTGTATGATTATGAACTGAAATACAATTCCATCAAAATGGACATGGACGCAGGAGGAATGGAAATGTCCTATGATTCCAGTTCGCCTCAACAATCCGGAATGGGTGCGATGATGCACGAACAAATGAAGCCCTTTTTTGATAATCCCATGAGCATGAAAATGGATGAACGCGGAAATATTTCGGAATTTAAACTTCCGGGTAATATGTCTTCTCAACAAATGGGCGACATGGGCTCGATGTCCATTCCAATGCCGGAAGGCCCCGTAGGTGTAGGTGATTCTTGGACAGCAGAAAGGCCGGTAGAAGGAACCGGCACCATGAAAATGAACATGAAAGTAGAGAAAATCACTGTGGACGATTTAGTGATCGGAACCACCGGTGATATGCTCGACACCAGCGGTCAGAAAATCGGAAGTTTTGACGGAAGCTATAAACTCGACAGAAACAGCGGTCTTACAAAAGACGGAACCATGAATATGTCTCTGGATGTCCAAGGACAACCCATGAAAATGAAAATTAATTTTAAATCGCTTTAAGGTTAAATTAAATAAATAGAAATTCATGATCCTGTCAATTTCGAGGCATTTGACAGGATTTATTTTAGTTGTTTAATTGTGTTTAAGCGGCTTTTTTATGGAGAAATCGGGTAAGTTTAATCGATAAATCCAACAAAACAATTTTTGCATTAGCATTTCTTTCAATGTGATAGGAAGATTCGTTGAGTTCTTCCAATATTTCTTCAATATTGGCACCGTGAATAAAAGGCGCAAATTTTTCCCAGTTAAAACCATCTGCTCCCAATTTCAGGTAGACCAAATCGTCAGCATTATAATTTTTCAATAAAGCCTGACGAAATATTTCTGAACAATAGCCCAAAAACTGTTTTTGTTTCTCACGCGGCCATCCGCTGATTTCATTTGCCCATTTAACCAGATTTTTCAAAACGGCAGGATTTTTAGCCGCCATGAAAGCATTTCGTACCCATTGGACAAAATAAGTTTCAAATTCCTCATTGGCCGAATCCGTGTTTTTCAATGCTTCTCTGAGGTTACCGTTGGCTGTGATGGCAATTCTTTTGGCATCATTGGCATTCAATCCTTTTTTATTTTGGAGAAATAACGCAATTTCTTCATTGGTCAAACGATTGATTTTTACAAGTTGGCAACGTGATATTATAGTGGGGAGCAATAAATCTTCTCGTTCTGTGACCAATAGAAAAACCGTTTTTTGGGGAGGTTCTTCCAGAATTTTCAGAAGTTTATTGGCAGCCGCATCATTCATCATTTCAGGAAGCCAGATGATGACGAATTTATAACTTCCCTCATAGCTGTTCAACGAAAGGAATTTTACAATTTCCTGTGCTTCATGTACGCTGATCGCTCCTTGTTTCTTTTCTACCTCCAAATGTTCCAGCCAGTCGTATAAACTTCCAAATGGATTTTCAAGTAGGAATTCCCTAAATTCTTTGACGAAATGATTACTCGTAGGGGTTTTTATTTTGTCGGTAGAAGTCACCGGAAAACTGAAATGGATGTCGGGATGTTGAAGTGAAGCCACTTTGGACTTTGCCGTTTCGCCTTTTTCTGAAGCAAGGATTTCGCCTGCATAGGCAATCGCCAAAGCCAGATTTCCCCATCCGTTTTCTCCAGAAAATAATTGTGCATGACTGATTCTCCCTTCCGAAACCGAATTTCTCAGTTTTTCAATGATTTTTTCTTGTCCGACGATATTCTCCCAATTCATAATCCAAAAGTAAGTTTTTAATTTATAAATTTGAGGTTTTCCATACGGAAGAAAAATTTAGATGGATCAATTCAGTTATCAAATTAAAACAAATAAAAATATGAAAAAAAACTTTCTTATTTTGGTAAGTATAGGTTTGGCTATGAATCTTACAGCACAAAGTTTTGACGGAAAATATCCCCAAACTAAAAAGGGGAATCAAGTGGATGATTTTTTTGGAACCCAAGTTAAAGACCCTTATCGTTGGTTGGAAGATGATTTATCCGGCGAGACAAAAAACTGGGTAGAAACTCAAAATAAAACCACTTTCAAATACCTGGAGGAAATTCCTTTTCGGGATAAATTGAATAAAGAATTGACCGAATTATGGAATTATGAAAAGATTTCTGCGCCTTTTAAAGAAGGGGATTTTACTTATTACTATAAAAATGACGGGCTGCAACAACAATATGTTTTGTACCGCGAAGGAAAAAATGGAAAAGCAGAAATTTTCATTGATCCAAATAAATTTTCAAAAGACGGAACCACTTCTTTGGCAGGCGTGAGCTTCTCAAAAGACGGGTCTCTTTGTGCTTACCAGATTTCAGAAGGAGGTTCTGACTGGCGAAAAGTAATTATTATGAAGACCGCCGATAAAAAACAAATCGGGGACACCCTTCGCGATGTGAAATTCAGCGGGATTTCCTGGAAAGGAAACGAAGGTTTTTATTATTCAAGTTATGACAAACCAAAAGGAAGCGAACTTTCTGAAATGACGGACAAACACAAATTGTTTTTCCATAAATTAAATACCCAACAAAAAGACGATGTTTTAGTTTTCGGAGGTGAAAAAACACCCAGAAGATATATCGGAGCAGGTGTAACCGAAGACCAAAAGTTTTTGGTGATTTCAACTGCTATTTCTACTACAGGAAATGAATTATATATTCAGGATCTTACGAAGCCCAATTCACCGATAATCCAGATTCTCGATAATTTTGATACTTCAACCGATTTTATAGACAACCAAGGAGATGAATTGTACTTTTTAACCAATCTGGATGCTCCAAACAACCGATTGGTAAGCGTAAATGTGAAGAACCCGAAACCTGAAAACTGGAAAAATCTGATTCCTGAAACTGAAAATGTCTTGTCGGTTTCCACTGCCGGCGGCTATTTATTTGCGCATTATATGAAAGATGCATTGGATGTTGTGCAGCAATATGATTATTCGGGTAAAAAAATCAGAGAGATTCAGCTTCCCGGGCAAGGTTCTGCCAGTGGATTTTCCGGTAAAAAGGAGGAAAAGAAAATCTATTATTCATTTAGTAATTATGTGACACCGGGAACCATTTTTAGTTATGATGTAGATTCGGGTAAATCGGAATTGTATAAAAAACCGGCTATCCAATTTAATCCTGAGAATTATGAATCCAAACAAGTATTCTATACTTCGCACGATGGTACCAAAATTCCAATGATGATTTCGTATAAAAAGGGAATCAAATTAGATGGTAAAAATCCTACGATTTTATATGGTTACGGTGGATTTAACATCAGTCTTACGCCTTCATTCAGTGTAACCAATGCAGTTTGGATGGAAAACGGCGGGATTTATGCGGTTCCGAATTTACGTGGAGGAGGTGAATATGGTAAAAAATGGCACGATAGCGGTCGACAGTTCCATAAATTGAACGTATTCAAAGATTTCATTGCGGCAGCCGAATTTTTGAAAAAAGAAAAGTATACTTCAACGGATTATCTTGCACTTTCCGGAGGTTCAAATGGAGGACTTTTGGTGGGCGCAACCATGACGATTCAACCCGATGTGGCGAAAGTTGCATTGCCTGCAGTAGGTGTTTTGGATATGCTTCGCTACCATACATTCACCGCCGGAGCGGGATGGGCGTATGACTATGGAACGGCTAATGACAGTAAGGAAATGTTTGAATACCTGAAAGGTTATTCTCCGGTTCACAATGTGAAAAAAGATGTATGTTATCCGGCAACTATGGTTACCACCGGCGATCATGATGACCGTGTAGTTCCGGCTCATAGTTATAAGTTCGCGGCTGAACTTCAAGCCAAACAAGGTTGCGGTAATCCTGTTTTAATCCGAATCGATACAAAAGCAGGTCACGGCGCCGGGAAATCTACAGAAGCCATCATTAATGAAACTTCAGATAAATTTGCATTTACCTTGTACAATATGGGCGTGAAATTATAATTCTGATTTTCTAAATCGGATACAAAACCTGCCGGATTCCGGCAGGTTTTTTTGTGCGAAATATTTGATGCTAAAAAAACCGCTCCATGGAGCGGTTTGTAATTTTTAATCTCGAAGATTATTGGTTAAAATTAATGGTGTCGCTTTCTGTATGCGAACTATTTACGTTTTGCAATGGATCTACATAATCGGTTGCATCGGAATAGTCATAATCAAAAGTTCCGCCCATACTTCCATAACTATGGAAACCGGTAAGTGAGGAACAATCCCATTTTTCGTCTATATCATCAGGTTTATTGAATTTATCTGTGGGTAAAACCCCAAAATCTTTTCCGTTTTTGTAAACTCCCTGCATATAATAAGACCAAATAGGCAAAGCAGTCGCCGCACCCTGACCTCTTGCGATTCCTTGGAAATGCGCAAAACGGTCTTCACATCCAACCCAAACACCGGTAATGAGATTGGGTGTAATACCTATGAACCAACCATCAGATTGGTCATTTGTAGTACCGGTTTTGGAAGCGACTTCACTGTTGATTCCGTATTTGGTTCTAACCCATTTTCCGGTTCCTCTGTCGGTAACACCTTTCATCAGGTCAATCATGGCATAGGCAACATATTCGTTAATTACTTCCCGGGTTTCCGGTTTGTAATCTTTAATGATTCGTCCTGTTTTATCTTCAATTCGAACAATTAATTCCGGTTTGATGTAAATTCCGCCATTGGCAAATGTACTGAGCGCACCCACCATTTCATAAACCGTGAGGTCTGCCGAGCCCAATGCAATTGTGTAATCTTTTGGGATTTCACTTTCCACTCCTAATTCACGGGCGATTTGAATAACGGGTTCCACTCCTGTTTGTGCGATTAATCTTGCGGTAATGACGTTGGTAGAAAAAGCGAGCGCAGTACGTAAATCCTGACTTCCACCGTATTTTCCGTTTGCGTTTCGGGGTTTCCAGTTTCCGATTTGGAAAGGTGCGTTTGAAACGGTATTACAAGGTGTGTAATTCATTTGGTTGATGGCGGTTACATACACAAAAGGTTTGAATGTAGAGCCTACCTGTCTTCTGGCTTGTTTTACGTGGTCGAATTTAAAATAGTCCCAATTGATTCCGCCTACCCAGGCTTTGATGGTTCCGTCCGTTGGATCCATAGACATCATTCCTGATTGTAAAATATGTTTGTGGTATTTGATGGAGTCCATCAATGACATATTTTTTCGGTATTCAATTCCGTCCCAAGTGAATACTTTTACGGAATCTCTTTCGCGATTAAATTCCGCAAGAATTTCTTCTTCCGATTTACCTATTTCTTTTAAATGTTTATAATAATTGGTGTTTTTCATGGCTCGCTGGAAAATACGTTGTCTTTTCTCTTCTGAAAGTCCATAAAAAGGTGCCCGTTTGTTGTATTTTTGTTCTTCGAAAAATGTTTTTTGAATCGTTTTTAAATGTTTTGCAACGGCGTCCTCAGCCAGTTTCTGCATGCGCGAATCAAGGGTCACATAAATCTTAAGTCCGTCTTTGTATAGATTGTATTTTTTACCTGTTTCTTTTTCTAATTCATTCAGGTAAGTTTGAATTTCTTTTCTTAATTCATGTTTATAATAAGCTGAATAAGATTCGCTAATGGTATTTATTTCTTGTTTGTCGATTTTTACAGGGAGTGCTTTTGCTGCTTCGGCTGCTTCTTTTGTCAAGAAATTGTATTTTACCATTTGGTTGAGCACCACATTTCTTTCATGTTTGGCATCATTGGGATTTCGAAGCGGATTAAATGCGACCGGATTTTTCAGCATAGCAATCAGCATGGCAGATTCTTCTAGGGTAAGATCTTTTGTAGTGGTGTTGAAGTAGACTTTTGAAGCCAGTTCAATTCCGTTTGCATTGTAAACGAAATCAAATTTGTTGAGGTACATGGCTATGATTTCTTCTTTTGTATATCTTTTTTCCAATTCCACAGCCACAACCCATTCTTTTATTTTTTGTTTAACCGCCTGAAATTTATTTTGCGATCTTACTCCTGTAAATAAAAGTTTGGCTAATTGTTGGGTGATGGTACTTGCTCCGCCAGAGCTCCCACCTGAAGTAATGGCGCGCATGGTACTTCTCGGGTCTATTCCCGAATGTTCTTCAAAACGAATATCTTCTCTTGCTAAAAGCGCATCTACCAAATGCTGTGGTAAATCTTTATAAGTAACCGGAATTCTCTTTTCGGTTTCAAATCGGTCCAATAGGACACCGTCTGAAGAATAGATTTCTGAAGAAACATAAATGTCCGGGTTTTCAAGCGCCTGTACATCGGGCATTTCACCCAATAAGCCGTGGGATGTTCCCCAGAAAAGTAAAAATATGCCCAATATTCCTATCAGAAATATTCCCCATATTGTTAGAAGCATTCGCTTTATGGAAAAGGGATTTGAGGTGTTTTTCGTTTTGGTGGTTGCTTTGTTTTGTGCACTCATTCTGAATCTTTTTTGTCCACAATTAAACTTATATCTTCAATTCCAATTAATTTATCTTCACGCATACCGTGCCAAACTGAAAGTTTATAGCGTCCGGTGTCTTTGAGTGAGACATTTTCTCTGTATAAAAGATACAATTCTTTTAAACTATTTCCCGTGCCGACCCATTCTCCGTCTTGGAATGCCAAATAATATTGTAACGTATCACTGTAAACTTCCCCCTTGGGGGTAGTGAGTTGGGTGAACAGATAAAGGTTGCTGTAAGCATATTCGTTATTGTTACGGCTGAGTAAATAAAAATCGTATTTAGCCAATGTATCTTTCACTTCGAAATTAAAACTAAGCGCAACATTTTTGTCCCAATTGTTTTGGGTGGAAGCTTGCTGCTGATAAAAATGAGGAGAATCACATTGAATAAACATCAAAAGGATTCCCAAAAGCAATAGCCAATTATGAATTTTCATCATTTTTATTTGGGTTGTTACGATTGTTTCTTCTTTTGTTGTGATTTCTACTTTTTTTCTGTTTGGGCGCATCAGCTTTATTTGAAGCTTCAGGTTTATTTCCTGCAGAAATATTTTTAGGTTCCTGTTTTTTATTGTCGAACTTTTTTCTTTCCCTACGTTCCGGTCTGTCTGATTGTTGGTTTTTTTCAGGTTTTTTCGATTGTTTTTCTGTTCGTTGAGGTCTTTCGGAGCGTGGTTTTGATTTGTCGGTTTGAGGTCGGTTCTTTTTGTTTCGGTTTCTGTTCTTACGTTCAAATCTCTCCAAAGAATTTTCCTGAATTACGTCTGCAAATTCCTTCTGAGGTTCTACACTTACTTCATTGACCAAATCTTCCAAAGAAGCTGTTTTTTTACCTTCTTTACTTATGGCAATAAACTCTTTGGCCTGGTCAATTGTAAATTTATGCCAACTTACGCCTCCGCTCAAATAACTGAACCACATTTCTTTTTTAAAGACATCAATTTTTACGCAGGCAGCTGTTCCTTTTTCGGTTTCAAAGGTGCTTTCCATAGAAGGAAATTCGTCCAAAGCGTCTAAGTAAGAATCGAGTTCGTAATTCAGACAGCATTTCAATTTACCGCATTGTCCGGCTAATTTTTGGGGATTAATGGACAATTGCTGATAGCGCGCGGCAGCAGTATTAACCGAACGGAAATCCGTCAGCCAAGTCGAACAGCAAAGTTCACGTCCACAGGAGCCGATTCCGCCGACTTTGGCGGCTTCTTGACGGTATCCGATCTGTTTCATTTCAATCCGAACGCCAAAATTAGACGCGTATTGTTTAATCAATTCACGGAAATCCACACGTCCTTCGGCTGTATAATAAAAAATGGCTTTAATTCCGTCACCCTGGTATTCTACGTCGGTAATTTTCATTTCCAATCCAAGATTTACGGCTATTCTTCGTGCCCTCATTTTGGTTTCCTGTTCTTTTTCCCGGAACTCATGCCAGGTTTCGATGTCTTTTTCGTTGGCTTTACGGTAAACCTTTTTTACTTCTTCTGAATCTTCTGTCAGGTTTTTCTTTTTCATCTGAACCCTTACCAGTTCTCCTGTGAGCGTTACCACGCCAATGTCATGTCCGCTTTGGGCTTCAACGGCAACTATGTCGCCAATTCCCAAAGAAAGATTATTACTGTTTTTAAAATATTGTTTTCGATCGTTTTTGAAACGTACTTCAATACAATTAAACGCCAATTGACCGTTTGGAAGCCGCATATTGGAAAGCCAGTCAAAAACGGGTAATTTCCCGCATCCTGAATCTATCCCACACGCTCCGTTGTTTTTACAGCCTTTTGGCAATCCGTTGTTGGTTGTTCCACAACTTCCACATCCCATACTTCTATATTATTTTCATCTGATGTTCAATAAACTAAATTGCTCAAATGGAATAAACCACCACAGATTTCATTTGTTTTTAATTCTGCAAGGAATGGTTTATTTCCAACGTACAAAGATAGGAATTTTTAAACGCAGGTAGGTGAAAATATCAATTACCGAAAACCTCAGCAAATGAATAAGTAGAATCGAGCAGAATTCCTTTTTCCGTTCGCGTTACGGTAGCCAGTTCATGATAAGGGTCGTGTTCGAAGAAAAATAAATACTCTTCCTGAACTGCTTTTTCCAGAAATTCAGACTTTTCCTTCATTGTAAGCAATGGCCGCGTGTCGTAACCCATTACATAAACCAATGGGATGTGGCCGACGGTTGCTACCAAATCAGCCACATAGACAATCGTTTTTCCTTTGTATTTGATGACGGGAAGCATTTGTTTGTCGGTATGACCGTTGACGAAAATCACATCAAACCTGAGTGGAGAATTCTGTAAAAAATTTCCTTCGGTCGGAATATCAATGAAATTCAAATTTCCGGATTCTTTAATCGGAAGAAAATTTTCAGGCAGAAAAGATGCTTTTTCGCGTGGATTCGGTTTTGTGGCCCAGTCCCAGTGTGCAGAATTGCTCCAATAGCGTGCGTCTTTGAAAGTTAATTCATATCCGCCATTAATGGAATCTAACTGAACCGCGCCACCACAATGGTCAAAATGCAGGTGCGTGAGAAAAACATCGGTGATGTCGTCTTTTGAAAATCCATATTGCGCCAGCGAAGTTTCCAAATCATAATCGCCCCATAAATCATAGAATCCGAAGAATTTTTCGGATTGTTTCCGTCCGATTCCGCAGTCAATCAAAATCAATCGGTCACCGTCTTCTATGAGCAATGCACGCATAGAAAGTTCGATTTTGTTCTGACCATCAGCCGGATTGGTTCTTTGCCAAAGGCTTTTCGGGATGGTTCCAAACATTGCGCCGCCGTCTAATTTAAAGTTTCCGGTTTCTATGGGATATAGTTTCATTTGATATGTGTGAAATTAAATTGATTTACAATATTACGAAATTCAAAGCTGGAAGTTCGAAGTTCGTGAAAATTACTTCTAAATTTGCTGAATGCAAAAATATCTGATAGTCGGTTTAGGAAATATTGGCGAAAAATACCGTTATACAAGGCATAACATCGGTTTTTTGGCGGTAGATGAATTGATTAAAAAAGTAGATGCGAAATTTTCTCCTTCTAACTTTGGAGAAGTTGCACAATTCAAATACAAAGCCCGTCCTGTAACCGTTTTGAAGCCGAATACTTATATGAATTTAAGTGGCGATGCAGTTCGGTTCTGGATGCAAAAAGAGGGAATTCCGATTGAAAATGTTTTTGTCATTACGGATGATTTGAATCTACCGTTTGGAACCATCAGAATCCGCGGAAAAGGAAGCGATGGCGGACATAATGGGCTGAAAGACATTCAGAATAAATTGCAAAATCAGAATTATCCACGCTTGAGATTTGGCGTGGGAAATGTATTTGAGCAAGGAAGACAAATCGATTATGTTTTGGGAATTTGGGATGAACAAGAAGTCGAAAAATTGCCCGAAAGGTTAAATTTTGTGGCCGCTGCGGTTTTATCTTTTATCTTTAGTGGATTAAATAATACGATGAATAATTTTAACGGAAAGTGATTTTCGTTTCGAATTCGTTCAAAGACCATTATTCAGCGTAACTTTTTATACCACAAAGACACAAGGTTTTTTCACAAAGGACACAAAATTTCAATTTTTTCCTTGTGAACTTAGTGCCTTCTTTGTGAACTTAGTGGTTTAAAATTAGAAGTTCTTTACCAACATTTTATAAATAATTAAAAAAATATGAAAACAATTCTTTTATTTACCGCCTTCTTGCTGACTTTTGTGAGTTGTGAGCAAAAAAATGATTCGGGCGAAATTATCTCTGTAAATGACGTGAGCAAGATTGATTTCAACGATGAAAACAATGTTTTGCTGGATGTTCGTACTGCGGAGGAATTCAATGAAGGAAATATTCCGAATTCAGTGAATATTGATTATAATTCAGAAGATTTTGATTCTTTGGTTCAGGATTTAGATCCGAATAAAACTTATTATGTTTACTGTCAGGCAGGTGGGAGAAGTACCAAAGCCTGCGGAAAACTTCAGCAAGCCGGATTTAAAAATGTGGTAAATCTGAGTGACGGATATAAGGCGTACAAAAAATAAAATTCCGTCAAAATAAATGCAACAACCCAATCCCGACATATTAAAAGAACTTGTTACCACCGAAATGCCTTTTGGGAAATACAAAGGCAGAAAATTATGTGATTTACCGGCGTATTACTTAGAATGGTTTTCCACAAAAGGTTTTCCGCCGGGCAAACTCGGAATGCAGTTGGCTACGCTTTTTGAAATCAAAACCAATGGATTGGAAGAGATTTTGGATGGATTGAAGAAGTTGAAATAAAAAACACCGGAAGTCTATCTCCCGGTGTTGGTTCTTGAACAAATCAAAGATTACTTCAGAATTATTTTTTTTGTAAGAGAGGTACCCTTTTCAGGGGAAATTCTAATTACATAAACTCCTTTGCCTAAGTCGGACAGGTTGAGGGTTGTGGTTTTTTCCACTTTTTTCAGCAACTGACCGGTCATACTGAAAATTTCGATTTTTTGAATAGAAACCTTAGAATCAATATTCAGCATTCCGGAAGTGGGGTTGGGATAAACAGAAATATTCGATGTGTTGAGATCACTTACGCCAGCGGTTTCGTCTTCTACAATTATATTTTGTGCATAAGCTTTTGAAATACCCTCTCTTGGTTCCGTCCAAACCGCAACGCTTTGTCCGTCTACATTTTGGGTAAAATCGTAGCGTCCTTTGTTTCCGTTGCTTGTTGCAATCATTTTATATTCTTCCTCCCAAGCAAATTCACCATCCTCATCTAAATACACCACACCTAATTGTATCGGGTTGGTGCCGTCGCTGATACCGGTTGAAAATAAAATCAGGGGTTTTTGATTAGCCAATTGCATTCCCCCGACATGTACCCAGTTGTCTGCATTTACCGGAAATATGGTTTTCCCGAAGAAATCCAGCATAGGTTCGCCTGTTTCTTTGTTAAATTTTTGTACCGATAACCCATAAATGCTTTGGTTGGAATCGGTTATATTGGCTGCTGCCCAGATATGGTCTGTTCCTGGTATAAAAGCAATTGAGGTTTCCATTTCGTAGAAATTATCATCGGTTCCAAAAGCAGAACCATCTATGCCCCAGGGCAAAGTTCCGTCAGGATTAATTCTCTGTAAAAATGAATCGAAACGGAATCCGGTTGAACCATAATATCCTAAGTAGGTGGTATCGCCATCTTGCAAGAGCGGATATCTTCTGTTACTCATTAAAGTTTGAGTTGAAACCTGAATAGGGTTATCCCAAACCGAAACGCCGTCTGCATCATAGCGTTGCGCCCATAATAGAGAATTTACGCCCCAGCTGGTGCCTTTGGCATGAATAAAAGCAATAAAAGAGCCGTCAGATAGTCCTGCAAGCTCGCCAATGGAAGCAAAAGGATTAGATGAATCAGGTGAGGCTACTTCCAATGGCGCGTCCCAAACTTCATTTCCCGAGGCATCATATCGCATGAGCATTCCCACTCCGGTACCGACCCATCCGGCGATTACTCCGCCATCTTCCATGGGGAGAATTTTCATGTCCCAGCCTTCCGGAACAGAGATTCCACTTAAGCCAAATAATTGTTCGCCTTCCGGTGAAATTTTGTTGATATAGCCATTTCCTTCATTGGTTGCTGTGAAAGCTATATATAAATTCCCTTCTGCATCTACAGCTTGAGATCGGGTAGCTGTCCAAGTACCATTGTCGGCGATATCATTTGCCAAAATTCCGTTTGAACCCCATAATTGATTTCCGTCTGCGTCCAATAGTTGAATTCTCAATTCATATCCGTCTGATTCGTCCCAGAAAATTACATAGGTTTTTCCATCATTTGTGCCAATGGATTGAATGTCTCCTGTGGGCGCATCTGCCACCAAGGTATTTTGGGCATAATCATCGGTCCATTGCCCTAATGTAAATCCGTAGAGAATTAATCCCAGAAATAGTGAAATTTTTTTCATGTGTTTGAGTTTTGAATGTTCCTCCAAATTTCAATTTAGAAAATAAAGAATCCAAATTTTTAAGCATTACCTAAACACTCATCTACCTAAATTTACCACTCATACACCACTCATTTAAACTTAACATTTTGAGTGATAGCTTATTAAAATTCAGATAAATAATTGGTTAAATCAATTCTTTGATTGGTTAGACCCAATTTTTTACGAAGTCTTGTCCGGATATTTTCAACAGATTTTACGGAAGTTTTGGTAAGATTTGCGATTTCTTTTGTGGAAAGATTTAATTTAATGAGTGCACAAATCCGTTTGTCATGCGGACTTAAATTGGGGTGTAGTTCATTTAATTTTTCAAAAAAGGATTCATACACATTTGAAAATCTCATGTCGAATTCTTCCCAATTATTTTGCGAAGCATTGAATTTAATTTTATTAAATAACTGGTTGAGTGCTTCTTTTGTTTCAGATTGAATGGCTTTGGATTGAATTTCTTTTAAATCTTTTTGTACAATGTTTATCAATTCATTTTGTTCGGTTTCCCGGATGGTTTTGGACGCAAGTGCTTTATTTTTTAATTCGAGTTCGAGTTTAAGTTCTTTTTCTTTCAACTCTTTCAATTGGTTTTCCAATTTGATTTTGACCAATCGGTTTTTGTAGCGAATCATAAAAATTGAAAGTATAAGCAGTAAAATAACCAGTCCGCCTATAGCCGCAATAAAGTTGAGTTGTTTTCGGTTTTCTTCAATTTCATTTTGTTGCGCCCGGATTTTATAATCATATTCGATTTTTAATTTTTCAACGTTAACGGCTTTTTCTTCAATGTTGAGGTTGTCGCGTACTTCGTCAAATAAATTGAAATAATACGCAGCATTTTTATAATCCGATTTTTGATAATAAGCTTTGTAAAGCACTTTCAGGATTTGCGCATAAATGAAATTATTTTTGGAAGGTTCAAGTTGTTCCGCAGTTTGGGCGAATTCTATTGCTTTATCAAAATTTCCGGTATCCAGATAAAATTTCGCACGTTCAGTATGAACCCACGTTTTGATGCCCGAACTTGTGGAATCCTGCATCAGTTGACTCGCTTCTTCAAAATTCCTTTCGGCTGAATTTTCCTCTTTCAAAATGGCATAACAACGGGCAATATTGGTTTTCAGATGAATTAAAATATTCAAATCCGGTTTTTTTTCCAGTGATTTCAAACCTTTTTGCAGAAAATACAGGGCAGAATCTGGTTTTTCAATGGAAAGGTAGGCCAAACCTATGTTGTTGTAAGTTTTTCCAACGAAATCAAATTTTTGTTCTTCAAGATAGCGGGGGAGAATTTTCTTGAAATAAACCAATGCTTTTTCGGGATTATTGAGCCTGGCATTTATGATTCCAAGTTTGTTTTCCAACTCATATTTCTTCAGATCATTTGAGTTTTTGTAATAATCATATTCCTTCAAAAGATAATTGAGCGACAAGTCCAAAGCGTCCATATCGGAATAGATTTCAAATGCTCTTGCATAGAACTTTTTCCAGGTTGTTTCCGAATTGATTTCTTCCGCTTTTTTTTCAGCTAAGTTTATATAATAAGTAGTGCGGACTTTATCTTTGAATTTTAATTCCGAAGCGATTTTCAGATTTAAATCGATGATTTTTTCATCGTTTTTTTCAGCAGCCAAGCTGTCCAGCAGTTTTGTTACACGGTCTTGTGCATTTCCCGAAACGGCAAAAATGAAAAAAAATAATATCCCGAAATAATGTGTTTTCAAATTATGTTTAAGCTTTTGAGGCTTAAATATAGGGTTTATTTATACATCGAACTTCCATCTAAATATTCCCATACTTAATCAAGAAAGTTTTCAGTGTGAAATTTAAGAATTGAAACGTTCAATTGTTTCTTTCAGGAGTTTTATTAATTCATCCTTTTCTTCAATGCGTTTTTCGTATTGCTCAATTAATTTTTCTGGTAGATGATAATTTTGAATTATACCATTATTCTCTTCTTCCTGATTGTGTTTATTGAAAGTAATTCCTTGATTTGATAATAACTCCAAAATGTCAAGTTCATAAATTTCACTTAATCTTGAAAGTTGTTCTATGGTTGGATTGCTTTTATCGCTTTCTATATTGGATAAAGTTTTTTGAGAAATCTCAATCAAATTCGCAATTTCTTGTTGTGAAAACTTCTTTTCTTCTCTTGCTTTTTTTAGTTGAGCTCCGATTTTCATACTTAGATTTTTATAATGGTAAATATAGAATGAATTTACTAAACATTAGAAAAGCGGGTATAGGTTTTTGGGTTTGACAAATCTAATTTCAGGAATTATTAACCAATTAAATTAATTTAAACATGAGAAATTTATTTTTAAAGCTGGTAGGTTTGTTGTTTGGAATGCTTATTTTAGTGTCATCTTGTGCTTCTGATGATATAAGTATAGAACAACTGAAAGTGACTGAAAATTTTAATTATCAGAAGTTTTATGATGATTATAAAAATGAGATTCAGAATTTAGACAGAGAAGAATTTGCAGGGTTAAATACAGGTTTAAGAATTTTATCATATGAAAACCTTTCAAATCAAAAGAAGTATGATTTGTGGCATGATAAAATTCAAAATACTTTAAAAATAAAATCATTAAGTGAAGAACAGAAACTTTTTTTGCTTGATGTAAAAAAGATGATAGGGCCAATAATTTTTGATAGAAGTAATAATGAAGAAATGTTAAAGATAATTGACATTGTTGAGAAAAAAGGCATGGACTTATTTGAGAACGACCTTATAATCAATAATATTTTTGGTGAGTTAGGAAGTCTTGATGAAGATCTCAATTTAAAAAATATTGTAGATGAAAAAAATCTTATGAGTGAGCAAACATTTAAAGCGATTGGATTGAGTAGTTCTTTTAGTTTTGTTGAGTATGAGGGTGATGGATTGAACCCAGGTACCGAGCCTTGGTGTGATCTTCCAAATTGTACAACACGAGATTGTATATTATGTAATCCAACCACTTATTCAGATTGCACAAATTCTTGTTGTAGACAAAGCGGCTGTGGAATATTATTCGCTCAAACTTGTATTAGAAGATGTCTGTACTAATTAAAAATTACGCTATTTTACTTATTTACTCTATCTCCATTGTTTTATTATGGGGTATGTGTTTTGTGAGCTATCCCGAATCGAATAAGATTACTTGTGGAATAGCATTGGTGTTAACTTTCATATCTTCTTATTTTATTCAAAAAGAAAATCATTTTAAATTAAAATTTGTAGAGAAATTAATTCTGTTATTATTTCCATCATCTTATTATATTTTTTTTGCGATAAATGATATAAACTATTTAATCAGCCCACTTTTGATTGGGTTGATTTTTCTTGTTTTTAATTTATTTGTTTTTAAAGATTTAAGAATCTTCAGGAATAATATTTTCTTTGTATTGATTACTATTTCTTATACTACTGTTTTTTTTACTAGATGGCAATATGTAAATTCAGGTGAATCAGAAAGGCGTTCTATAATTATCAATGAGTTCAATAATCAAACACAAAAAGAAGAAAAAAAACAAGAAGCACCTGACACCTCAATTAATATTTCTTCATTTTCATTTTTAAATTTAAAATTGGATACAGTACAAATTAAAACAGACAAACCTTTTGTTTTTATAGAAACTTGGAATGAAACCTGCTATCCTTGTAAAAAAGCAATTCGAGATCTCACGCCCATTTTGGACACTATGCAAAACATAGAAAGTTATTTTATTTATGAGAGTAATAAATTCGACAAAAATGTATTTATTTCTTCCACTCAAAAAGAAAAAGAACTATCTAACCAAAATATTTTAGCTGACTATAAGCAAGAGTTTTTCCAGTCCATGAGAATGAATGCTTATCCTGTTTTTTTAATAATTGATATACGAGAAGAAAAAATTATTTTTATGAAAACCGGTTATGGTGGCAAGGCGAGCAAGGATATGTGGGATAAAAAATTAGAAGAAATAGCGAAAAAGAAATAAATCGGTTAAGAGCAATTTTAACCGATTTATTTATATATAGAACGTTTATATGGTTTTGAATTCTTTTCAAGTTTGAATTATAAATCATTGATATTTAAATTATAATGATATAAAATCAAAGAAAGTTTAATTATATTTGAGAAAAACATAAAATTATGAAACTTCTAATTTCTATCTTGTTCTTTTTTTCTTTTTCGCTTTGTGAAATTTTTGCTCAATGTCCAGATGGAGATGTAACATTTATCTATCAGCAGGATGTTGACCATTTTATTGTTGCCTATCCCGACTGTACCCAAATAAATGGAAGTTTAAGCATTGGTGAATTGAACAATTACAATACATCTATTTCGGATATTTCAGCTTTAAATAACATTACTTCTATTATAGGTCAACTTAATATTTGTCACACTCAATTATCAAATCTTCAAGGGCTACAAAATCTGAACAATGTAAATGGAAAGCTATTTATTTACGAAAACAATCAATTAAATTCATTAGGTCAATTATCAAATTTGACGGAGACTGGTGGTGTAGAAGTTTTTTTAAATCAAAATTTAGAGTCGTTGAATGGGATTGAAAATATTGAAACAAGCTATGGAAATGTAAGAATTGGATATAACCCATCTTTGCAAAACATATCTTTGTCAAGTTTAAACTCGGTTTTCGGTTATTTTGATATTATTGGTAATACAGCTTTAACTTCTTTAGAAGGATTAAATAATTTAACTTATATCGGTTCACTGTTTAATATTTCCTCAAATAATCTATTGACTACTTTAGAAGGCTTGGAGAGCCTAACTACTATAGAAGGTTCTAAATTTGACATTAATAATAATAATCAACTTACTTCTTTGCAGGGAATAGAAAACCTGAATCTCGAATCTTTGTCAGATAGTGGTTTTGGGCTGTTAGTTAATAGTAATGCCTCACTTACAACTTGTAATTTGCAGAATGTTTGTAATTACTTAAGTTTAGATTCGGGAAATAATCCTAGAGAAATAACCGGAAATATGGGAAACTGTTTAAACGAACAAGCGGTTTTGGCAGCTTGTAATTTGAGTGTTTCTGATGTTGGGCGTTCAAATGAATGGCAAGTATTTTATCAAAAACAAACAAATTCTTTGTTTATTCAAACTGAAGATTTTTCCTTGCAAGGAATTCAAATTTATAATTTAGAAGGTCAACTTATAGCTGATAAAAATATGAACTCTTCAGATTCTGAAAAAATTCAAATTAATTCTGTTCATTCAGTTGTTTTGGTAAAAGTGATTTCCACAGAAGGAAAAGTTTTTTCTAAAAAAGTGATGATCAAATAATAAATTAGATTTAGCTAACTATCTATTTTTTGACAATTTTAAAAGTTTCGACTTGCCCATTTTCTAAAATCACATGAAAGATATATGTTCCAGTAGCTAAATGATGAATCTCAATTTGCGGATCTTTCAAACCAAGATCCTGATGCATTAGTTTTTTTCCTGACAAATCATAAATAGAAATTGATTCAATTTTCTCTGGAGATATAATATTTACAAAATCAATTGAGGGATTTGGATAATATGCAAAATCAACTAAGTTAGAATCATTTACTCCTAATTCATTACAAATTAAATTAAAGACAAAATTTTGTTGGGGATTTTCCATTGGTTCCCATAAACCGGTTTGAAGATCGCGTTGGACATCTGCAAAGCCAAGACTACCATAAACTGAAGAATATTCCCAACCAGCAGCGTCTGAATCTATTGATATCCAATATCTTGTGTTTGGGTTGAAAGTCAATGGAGAATCAAAAGCCACGGTGTAATTTCTAATTTGGTAAGCTCCTTGAAAAATGCCTAATGAATTGGAATAATTTATAATTGTCCCAGTTCTTGTTGTAATTAAACTTCCCGGCAAACCAACATTGTCTTCATAAATTTCAAAGTTGACAAAACTGGCGATTTCACCAATTTCGCTTAGTAAATTAGGACGCATACCATAAATTGTAAATCCATTATCTCCAATGGGTAAATCAGTAGCTAAATGAATTGAAATTGCTCCAAAAGAATTTTCAGGCCAATTTGATAAAACCTCAAATTCTTCACAGTCTTGTGGTGGGGGAGGCACATTCATACACGAAAGTTCATACACAAAATCCCCAAAGTCATCATCATCATAACCTTCTACAACGATAACATATGTAGAAAGCCCGTCTGATGTAAAAGAAACGATTGAAGACAAATCTCCAGAATCGCAACCATAATTGCCAAATGCGATCTCATTAGTCAGTGAGCAATCTGAATAGACATGTACAAACGTATTAAATGAGGAGCCACAAAGAGACATTGTCACATATTCTGGTGTTCCGTTTCCTGTATAAGTAAAGAAGATATCATTTGATTCTCTGGCTCCAGAATCATTAGCTGAATAGGTTTGACCAACCCCTGTTTCACCACAACTTAAAGCTATTGCATTTTCACACTCATCATTAATTGGTGGTGGAGGGTTTTCACCGCATTGAACTCTCCTTGCTCTACTGGTTGTATTACTACTTGCACAAGAACTATCCAAATGAGTATAAAAACGAATTGTTCCATTAAAATCGGAAGTCCAAGTAACTGAACCTAAACCGGTGGCTAGCACTAAATTCCCATCATTATTACCAATGGTTATAAAATCCGAAGAAACAGTGCTCGAAAAAATATATTCCGTTCCTTGTGTAACATTTACTTTTGAAAATTCACCTGCCCAACCGATGGGTGTAACATCTTGTACAATACCCATACAAATGGGCTCAAATACATCTAGAGGATATTGCCCGTATCCAGCATCTAAACATCCGGCGTCAAATTCTGTTGAGTTAATATTGGAGGAAAAGCTATTATTTGAAGTAAATTCTTGGCCAAATAAAAGGAAATTAAAGAAAAATAAAGCGAAGGATAAAAACTTAAGTTTCATAAGAGAAATTTTTATAGTTCTAAAGATAACTATTTAATAATCAATATTTATAATTGAACTGGCATTTTCTTTTGAAATTAATAGATTAGATTTCCAATCTTAAACGAAAATATAAGTTTCATCTATACATCGAACTTCCATCCATATATTCCCAAACCTTGTCGGGCAACATCGGATTTACATTTTTCTTTTCTTTAATTGCTTTTCGGATGAAAGTCGAAGAAATTTCCATAATGGGCGCTTCTATGAAATTAAATTTCTCGTGATTCAGCCATTCGCCTGGTTCAGAACCAATTCTCGGATACACATAAACCGAATAATTTTTCAGAATTTGCTCGTAATTTTTCCACTTATGAAATCCTTTCAAATTGTCCATTCCCATAATCAGACAAAAATCGTGTTCGGGATACTTTTCCGCTAAAACCACCAGTGTATCAATCGTATAGGAAGGTTTTGGCAAACTAAATTCCACATTGGAAGCACGTAGATTCGGATAATCCTCAATCGCCAGATTCACCAAATGCAAACGATCATAATCATTCGCCAAACTCGCTTTTTCTTTGAACGGATTTTGTGGCGAAACCACAAACCAAACTTGTTCTAAATCAGAATATTGCTGAATATGATTGGCAATAACCAAATGTCCGATGTGAATGGGGTTGAACGACCCGAAGTACAAACCGATTTTCATATGCTGCGAAGTTAAGGTTTTTTATGATTCCTTTTAATTCCCCTCCTTTGGAGGGGTTAGGGGAGGCTTAAAGTTTCGGAATCGCCTCAATCAATTCTTTGGTATAATTCGTTTTCGGATTTGCATAAATTTCGTCGGCATCGCCCAATTCTTTTTGTTCGCCGTGTTGCATCACCAAAAGTTGGTCGCTCATATATTTGACCACCGCTAAATCGTGCGAAATAAAAATATAAGTCAGTCCGAATTCTTCTTTCAAATCGTTCAATAAATTCAAAACCTGCGCCTGAACCGAAACATCCAAAGCCGAAACACTTTCATCACAAATGATGAATTTCGGATTGAGTGCCAAAGCTCTTGCAATCCCGATTCGCTGACGTTGCCCACCAGAAAATTCGTGTGGATATTTCTTTAAATCTGACTTACTCAGACCTACTTTTTCCAACAAATTTCCGGCGTTTTCCAATCGCTCTTTTTGGTTTTTTCCAATCGAATGAACTTTCATCGGCGAAGTCAAAATTTCTCCAATATTCATTCTCGGGTTTAAACTCGAATAAGGATCTTGAAAAATAATCTGAATTTCTTTTCGAAGTTTTCGGATTTCATCTTTGGACAATTTTACGATGTCTTTGCCTCGGTAAAAAATCTCGCCCGCCGTGGGTTTTTCCAACAAAAGAACCGTTCGGCTCAAAGTCGTTTTTCCGCTTCCCGATTCGCCGACCAAACCCACAGTTTCTCCCGGAAAAACTTTGAAACTCACATCATCAACCGCTTTCACGGAAATTTCTTCTTTCCCGAAAATTCCCGGTTTGGAATAAAAGTATTTGGACAAATTCCGCACTTCCAAAATCGGTGTTTCATTATAAATTTTTAGGTGAAAAGCTTTTCTTTCTTCCGAAGTATAAATTTCAGATTGATGATTTTCGTTTTCTAAAAAATCGGAAATTGTTGGTAAATCCTTGTATCTCAAATCCAAACGCGGCCGACAAGCAATCAAACCTTTAGTATAACTTTCTTTCGGATTTCGGAAAATTTCTTGAACGTTGCCTTTTTCGACAATTTTTCCTTTGTACATCACAACAACTTCATCGCAGATTTCGGCAATCACACCCAAATCGTGCGAAATGAAAATACAACTCAAACCGATTTCTTCCTGCAATTTTTGAATTAATTCCAAAATCGTGCGTTGAACGGTTACGTCCAAAGCGGTTGTAGGTTCGTCGGCAATCAAGATTTTTGGATTGCAGCTGATTGCCATTGCAATCATCACGCGTTGTCGTTGTCCGCCGGAAAGTTCGTGTGGATAAGCTTTGTAAATCCGTTCCGGATTGGGTAAAAGCACTTTTTCAAATAATTCGATTACCCTTTTTTTCGCTTGATTTTTTTCTAATTTCAGATGTAAACGAATCGCTTCTTCTACTTGTTCGCCACATCGAATGCTCGGATTCAGCGAAGTCATCGGTTCCTGAAAAATCATTCCGATTTCGTTGCCACGAAATTTTCTTTTTTCTTCCGGATTCAATTTCAATAAATCAATCGTTTCGGAATCAGATTGAAAGAGGATTTTACTTTCGTTTGAGATTTTGGCAGATTTTGGCAAAAGTCCCATCACTGCCAAAGAAGTAATTGATTTTCCGGAACCGGATTCGCCCACTACACCTATGATTTTTCCTTTCGGAACCGAAAATGAAACGTCTTTCAGGATTTCATTTTCCCCGAATGAGAGCGAAAGATTCTGTATGTCGAGAAGATTTGAATTCAAAAATTAATTTTTTACAAATTAAAACAAAATTTACCTATTGGTAAATCAGGGAAAAAATTCTATTTTTGCGTGAAAGGTTTTTGGTATAAACTGAATATCAAAAGTAAACATCGGTTTATGGGTTTCGTAAAAAAATCAAAAAGAAACTCTCCTTGTAAAACATTATAAATGGACGCAGACCCGTTACTTTCCTTTATTTTCGCTGCCGGAGCTCCCGGTGGTGGAATCGTTTCACATGATATTTCCGTTTGGAAAATAATTTTCACGATTTTTTTGGTATTTTTAAATGGTTTTTTTGTTGCTGCGGAATTCGCCATTGTAAAAATCCGCTCTTCTCAAATTGATGTAAGAACCGATTTGAATCCGGGAATTGCCAAAACGGCAAAGACCATTGTCAGCAACCTTGATGCCTATCTTGCTGCAACACAGTTGGGGATTACTTTAGCATCGCTCGGACTGGGTTTTATTGGAGAATCTGCTATTTCACCGCTTATTGTCAATGTGTTTGATGCTTTTGGGCTAACGGGCGTTGAATGGGAAAAAATCGCTTCCACTACTGCTATCTGGGGAGCTTTTGCCGTAATTACGGTGTTGCATATTGTATTTGGTGAATTAGCGCCTAAATCTCTGGCGATTCGTTATCCGACCAATACCACTTTTTCCATAGCCTGGCCATTGAGAATTTTTTACATTATATTCAATCCGGTTATTTGGTTAATGAATGGGTTGGCCAATTTTATTTTGCGTTTGATAGGGATTAAACCTATTCATGGTTCTGAAATTCATTCGGAAGAAGAACTGAAAATGATCATTTCCGAAAGTCAGGAAGGTGGAGCGATCGAGCAAACCGAACGGGATTTGATTCAAAATGTATTTGAATTTGATGATCGGAGAGTGAGCAACATCCAGACTTTACGTAAAAATGTTTCTGCAGTAGAAATCAACACGACAGTGAAAGAAGCTATTGATTTTGTAATCAATGAAGGTTATTCGCGATATCCGGTTTATGAAGAATCGCTTGACAATATTAAAGGAATTCTTTACACCAAAGACTTAATGAAATTAACCCTAGACAAACCTGAAGAAACGAGTTTCATAGGGATTTTGCGTAAACCATTGTTTATTTCCGAGAGTTCCAAGATTAAGAATTTATTGAAGCAATTCCAGAAAAAGCGTATCCAAATGGCGGTTGTGACCAATGAAATTGGGGAGTTGACCGGAATCGTGAGCATGGAAGATATTTTGGAAGAATTGGTAGGTGAAATTCAGGACGAATACGACAATGAAGATCCGATTGTGATCAATATCGGAGAAGGAATTTTTTCAGTAGACGCACACAGCAATCTTTCTGACATCAATCGTCATTTGCCTTATCGATTTGAGGAAAGTGAGCATTACGACACACTTTCCGGCTTGTTGGCAGAAACTTTTTCTGACAGAGAATTAAGAGCCGGAGATGTTTTGGAATTAACTGATTATCAGGTTAAAATCATCAAAATGTACCGGAATTCTGTTGAGCGTGTGGAATTGACTTTGACGCATTTGGCAGAAGAAAATGAAAATGAGTGATTTTTATAGCCTGGCAGGGCTGTTACCGTATCATTCCCGTTCCAACAAAGTTTCCCCTCTGAATTTCCGGAAAATCTGTGCAACGGTCAAAACGTCTTTTTCGCAGTAAGTTTTAATTCGTTCCAAATCTTTTTCTTCATAATAAACCGATGCGACTTGTGAACCGTCGATGTCGTCTTTCGGTGTTGGAATTCCTAAAACGGTAGCCAATAAATTGAGGGAAGTATAATGTTTGTAATCGCCGAATTTCCAAAGTTCCATCGTGTCCAAATGCGGAATTTCCCAAGGTTTTTTACCCTGTAAATTCAAAGCATTCGGAACTTCTATTTCATTGATGATCATTCTTCTTGCCATAAACGGAAAGTCGAATTCTTTTCCGTTGTGCGCACAAAGAATCAAATCAGATTTGAAATAATTATCTTGAATTAATTTAATGAATCCCAATAAAATATCGACTTCGTCATCGCCATAAAAACTTTTGAGTTTCAAGGTATTTTCCTGTGTGATGATTCCGCAGGAAATACAAACGATTTTTCCGAATTCAGCCAGAATTCCGGCGCGTTTTCCGTAAAATTCTTCCGGCGTTTCGTTTTCGGAAAGTTGTTTTTCAATTTTTTTTGACCATAAATTTTGCCATTCCGGACTTAATTCATTCCAATTGGCTACTTGCGGAACGGTTTCAATGTCGAGAAACAGCACTTTCTGAAATGGAATCTTTTTTAACATTTTGAGCGGTTAAGAGGTTATTTTCTTTGAGCATTTTCATCACTTCATCGACAAAATAATAAGTATCGTTGTCCAGGAAACCTTTGCCCATATTGCGGTTGTCTTTTTCTCGTCCCAATCTTACAATGATTAAACCTTCACTCGGAACGACAATCACACGTTGCCCCAAATGGCCCATTAATCCGTAAAAATTCGGTTCGTGTTCGTAATCGGTCCAAATGGAATATCCATAACGTGCCGGTTCATCTTTGTTGAAAGCTTTGTAGTTGGGCGTAATCATTTTCTCTACGAAAGTTGAATCGAGGATTTGTTTACCGTTCCAATTTCCATTTTGTAATAATAATTGTCCAAATTTCCCAAAATCACGCACATTTGAATTCAGGCAACAATATGCTTTTTCCATTCCATCTTCGCGGTCTTTCGACCAATAAGCATCGTTTTCCATGCCCATCGGTTGCCAGAATTCTTCCTGTAAATATTGTGAAATACTGATTCCGACCGCACGTTGTAAAACAATTGCCAAAAGTTGTGTATTCCCGGAAAGGTAATTGAAATGTCCGCCCGGATTTTGGATGAAATCTCTTTTCAGCATTTGTTTTTCTATGTTACTTCCGTAATAAGCTTTTGCAGTCGGATTGAGCGGTAAATAATAATCTTCGCTCCAATCATAGCCGGAAGTCATTGCGGACAAATCGCCAACGGTACATTTTTTGGCGAATTCATCATCATTAAATTCAGGTAAAAAATCGGTAATCGGTTGGTCGAGCGATTTGATGTAACCTTGTTCAATTGCTTTTCCCAATAGCATTGTAACGACCGATTTCGCCATTGAAAACGAATTCGTATAGCTTTCCTCAGAATAACCGTCCCAATAATATTCCCAAAGTGCTTCTCCGTCTTTGGCCACAAAGAATCCGATTGAATTAAATTTTTCTAATTCATTTTTGAGTGTATCGGTGAGGGGAATTTTATTGTACATTTCGTGCGAAAGCCAAGGTTGCGGCGTTTTAGAGAGTACAATATTATTGTCAAAATCTTTGTAATCGTCGATGTTTGCTGTGTTATGTCCTTTAAGGTAAGTGAGTTGTACACCCCGAATGATATATTGATTGCCGGTCAAGAAAAGTAATGCAATAATTAGTAAGATTAAAACCAAAAAGGTTTGTAATGTACGAAGGACGATTTTTCTAAATTTTAACATACAGCTTCAGATTCTATTGCAATTTAGAAAATTTATGAATGAATCAGAAGTTTTAATTTAATCTTCACATAATTTGACAAAATGCACCTTATATTTGGGCTAAACATAAATATTAACATTTAAAACCATACTATCATGGCATTTGAATTACCAAATTTACCGTATGCGTTTGACGCTTTGGAACCGCATATAGACGCAAGAACGATGGAAATCCATCACGACAGACACCACAAAGCATATACAGACAATCTAAACAAGGCCATTGAAGGAACAGAATTGGCCAATGCTTCAATTGAGGAAATAATGAAAACCGGCGTCGGGAATCCGGCTGTAAGAAACAACGGAGGCGGTTTTTACAACCATAATTTGTTTTGGGAAGTGATGAGTCCGAACGGAGGCGGACAACCTTCTGGAGAATTGGCCCAGGCAATCGATGAGGCTTTCGGTTCATTTGATGCATTTAAGGAAAAATTTTCACAAGCTGCTGCAACTCGTTTTGGTTCAGGATGGGCTTGGTTAATCAAGAAAGACGGAAAGTTGGAAGTTACTTCGACCCCGAATCAGGACAATCCTTTGATGCCGGTTGCAGAAGTACAGGGAAATCCGATTTTAGGATTGGATGTGTGGGAACATGCTTATTATTTGAACTATCAAAACAAAAGACCCGATTATATCAATGCGTTTTTTAACGTTGTGAATTGGGACAAAGTTGCAGAACTCTTTAAGGGATAAATGTCCCTCTGCTCTTGAGATAATATTATAAAGCGGAAGGAATTTTCTTTCCGCTTTTTTTTGAATAAATTTATTGAACTTAATTGTACTTTTGAAAAATGGGAAAAATCATTTTAGAAAACATCAGGATTTATTCCAATCATGGTTGTTTGGATGAAGAAGCGTTAATCGGTTCGGATTATTTAATTGATTTGGAGATTGAAGCGGACTTGTCCAAATCTGCTGAAACAGACGAATTGAGTGATACGGTTGATTATGTTCATTTGAATAAAATTGTAAAAGAAGAAGTTTTGGTTCGGGCTAAATTATTGGAAAAAGTTGCAGAAAGGATTTTACAAAGAATTCAAATTGAATTACCTATGGTTCGTTTTGCCAAGGTTAAATTATCCAAAATGAATCCACCAATTGGCGGAAATGTAGAAAAAGTAAGTATCGTTTTGGAAAAGACGTTTTAAATGGCTTTTGATTTCATCGAATTTTATATATTTGCACTCCTGATTCAGGAATTGGTTCCGTGGCCGAGGGGCTTAGGCACAGGTCTGCAAAACCTGCTACAGCGGTTCGAATCCGCTCGGAACCTCTTGACTTTAAGCAATTAACTGAAATTTAGTTAGTTGCTTTTTTTACACCCCACAAGCGATGGTCATCACAGAGATTTTTATTTTTGGGAATTTGGAATGAACCAAGTTCACGCAAGTAGAAACTGTTGCGCCGGTCGTGAGGACATCGTCGACCAAAATGTAGTGACCTTCCAAGTCTTTATCGGTCAATGCAAAAGCATTTTGAAGTGAATTCAGTCTTTTTTCCCGATTTTTGAAGACTTGGGAAGGGTTATTTTCCATGCGGATTAAAAAATCTTCCACCAAAGGTATTTGGGCTATCTCCGACAAAGTTTTGGCATAAGGAATCACTTGGTTATATCCGCGTTTTTTTAATTTTTTCGGATGAATGGGAATGGGAATGATTCCGTCGAAATTTTGAAGTTCTATGTCCATCAATGTTTTTTGGGCAAGCAAACTCCCAATTTCGGGGTGATTTCCATATTTTAAGTTGTGCAAAAGCTTTTGGGTTATGTTATCGTGTCGGAAAATCAATAGGCTGTGTGCAGATTTGATTTTGCATAAAACTTTGAGTTTTTGATAAGCCAAGTTATTATTATCCAGATTCCAATGTGTGCAAGGTAGGTTTGAAGCGCAGAAAATACACAAAGGATTGTCTTGCGAAATGACTGAATCACAGTTAAGGCATCGTTTCGGGAAAAATAAATCAAAAACAGCACGTCCAATTGAGTGTAATTCCATTAAATTTGCAGTTGGTTCAGACCCTTAAGATAATGAATAAAATTCGTGTAACAAAGTCTTTTAATTTTGAAACTGCGCATGCGCTGTATGGTTATGACGGGAAATGTAAAAACATTCACGGTCATTCCTATAAATTGTTTGTGACGGTGAAAGGAACGCCGATACAGGATAGTTCGAATCCTAAATTCGGGATGGTGATTGATTTTGGGGACATCAAGAGAATTGTGAAAACAGAGGTTGTCGATAGGTTTGACCATGCCATTTTGCTCAATGTGAATTCGCCTCATAAAGCATTAGGTGAAAATCTTTTGAAGGAAGGACACAAAGTTATCTTTACAGAGTATCAACCTTCCTGTGAAAATATGCTGATTGATATGGTAAGATTGATTCGTCCGCATCTTAATTTATCGGTAGAATTACAATCTTTACGACTACACGAAACCGAAACATCTTATGCTGAATGGCTGGCGGAGGACAATTGATACATATTCGACTAAACGAAGAAAAAAAAGTTTATTTTGCTTCAGACCAGCATTTGGGAGCGCCAAATGGGGAAGAAAGCCGAGTCCGTGAACGACGTTTTGTGCAATGGCTGGACGAAATCAAAGCGGATTGTCAGGTTTTGTTTTTACTGGGCGATTTATTTGATTTCTGGTTTGAATACAAGCAAGTAGTTCCGCGCGGATTTGTTCGTGTGTTAGGAAAACTGGGAGAACTTTCCGATTCGGGTATCCAAATTTATTTCTTTTCGGGCAATCATGATTTGTGGATGCGTGATTATCTGGAGAAAGAAATCGGTGCTGAAGTTTTTCATGACCGTAAATCATTTCAAATTAATGACAGCAGATTTTTCATTGCGCATGGAGATGGTTTGGGGCCTGGTGACAAGGGTTATAAACGGATGAAAAAGTTGTTCCGAAATAAAATTGCACAGTTTTTCTTTTATTTACTGCATCCGGACTTTGCGGTTTGGTTGGGTAATTATATGTCGAGAAAGAATAAATTGATTTCCGGGGATGAAGATGTGAAATTTCTGGGAGAAGATAATGAATGGTTGGTTCAATATGCCAAACGGAAGCTGGAGCAAAGTCATTTTGATTATTTCATTTTTGGTCACCGACATATGCCGATGGAAATTCGAGTAGGGGAAAATTCAGTTTATATGAATTTAGGTGATTGGGTCAATCATTTTACGTATGCTGTATTTGATGGAAGTAAACTCAGTTTAGAACGTAACATTGCCCAATAAATCCTCGTAAATTTTGATGATTTCAAATCGGAAATAAAATCCGGCCATAATTGCCAAATAAATCCACAGCAAAACTTCTTTAAGCACAATCGATTTTTGATATTGGACAAATCTTGTCAGGAAAAGACTTACCGGAAGCGCCAGAAAACAGAGAAGTTCTGTGTTTTTTCCTGCGAAAAGAATCAAAATAATTATCCAATTGATAAAATAAAGGAAGGTGAGAAAATATTTTTGGCGTTTATTGATGTCTTGTGTTCCGGATTGCGACAAATGGTCTATCCAGGAAATAATGATTAAAATGCCCAATGGAATCAATGACCACACCCGCGTTGTCCAGAAATCCAGACAAAATGCGTATTGGTACTCTTTTAGCCAAATTGTTTGGTCTACCAGGTACAATAATTGAACGCCCACCGCCATAGGTAAAGTAAAACCAATGATAAATAGCAAGAATCCCTTTAAATTGAAGGACTGCATATAGATATAAACAAACATGAGGAATCCTACGAGCAGTAAGCTTGGCGGATAAAAAAAGCTTGAAATGCTTAGGAGGAATCCGAGTTCAAAAAGGAATTTGGAGCTGTCAAGACCTTGTTCGGCAATTAAGAGTCTCCAAAAAATGATGGAACAAACGAGTAGGGAAGCGGTCAACCTAAAGTCAAGTTCCCCTGAAAAAGTGAGGAACCAAATGAAAATATACCAACAGGCAACTCCCTGATTTTTTATGAGGGGTGTCAGCTGAAAAAACAGGAAGGTTATGAAGACGGCGAGTAAAAAGAAAGAAATCCCTGTAATTGATTGCCAGTCAGGGGAAATGGGGTAAATCTTTAAAAAAAATAAAACTAAAAAGAGGATTCCAAGAATAATTTGAACTAAAAAAGACTTTCCGGAGAGTAATTTTACCAACATTTTTATAACTTTGTCCTTTAAACAAAACAAAGATATGGGTTTAATTACAGATATATTCTTCGCTTTTTCAAAT